>JAEEGL010151540.1_pt1 | contig 49411 bp, 44 predicted proteins | sample 9134231 | NCBI WGS metagenome assembly JAEEGL01 (sample SAMN16246548, study PRJNA631951) | gut metagenome | biome: gut microbiome; feature: rumen; material: fiber-attached | host: Bos | place: Iran: Karaj | collected 2018-10 | reverse complement strand
TTCAAGAAATCTACTGTCGTTACCACGATTGAAACGAACAGAGACTATAAGGGCTTCATGGGTCTGGCTCCGTCCGTTCAAGATCGAGCCGAAGCAATGGAAAAGTTCCATGAGTTGGGCATCAATACCCGAGTCACCATTGAACCGATCATGGCTTTTGATCGACAGCCGTTGGTGGATCTGATTAAGAAATGCTATCCCAGCCTCGTCAGGATTGGAACCAACACAAACTGGAACTTTCATGTTCCTGAACCTGAACCTTGTGACGTGTGGGCTTTGATCCATGAGTTAGAGGAGTTCACCACGGTCGAGATGAAGAACAACCTAAAGTGTTGGCTGAGAAACCATTAAACCAATATGATATGAAAAAGGTTACATCCGTGGCATATATCCGTAAGAACATAACTACATTACTTTTTATAAATTTAAAAAACCAATAAAAATGGCTAATAGAAATTTTAATTCAAATGCTTCGAGTTTGCCAAACTCCTCTAGACACATGAACAGGAGTGAGGCGGAAATGATCATCAGGTACAATCTTTCAGAGCACTGTTATTTTGATCGCCCTCAGGATTGGGATAAAAGTGTTTTTGATACGCTGGATATGATGAACCAAAAAGTGGGTCATGATATTCGTTTCATGATGTCGAACGATCAGTTTTTCCCGAGATTCATGCAGCTCTGTGGTGCAATGTATTGGGATCGTGAGTTCAATCGCTGTTGCAAGAGTCTGGAGCTCAATGGCTCTGAATCAGTACCTTCCACTGATCGCATTCTTCCGGTTAGTGTCATTCTGAAGCCGAGTAACACATATGGCGAGTACGGCATTATTACTGATCCTTATTTCTTGGACAACCCTGTAGATGTTAAAACCATGTTTGAAAACATCAGAATCATTGACGAGTTGGACAAGAGTCACAACCTCGTTGGACTGCTTGTGGATGGCTACATGTGGGCTAGAGGGTGTGAGAGACAGGTTGAGAAAAGATATCGTAAAGATCCTGATAAGGCATACCAGTATCTTCTTAACAAAGCTTTGGCTCAGTTTGGTCTTACGATGAATGACATTCATGTATATCATTAATCCCTCTAGGGGCATCTGTCACCTAAAGTAAAAAAAATTAAACAAAACATTATTGAGTACAGGGCCCGTCATCGTGACAGGGGCGGGCCATTATTAAAAAGATAAACTAACAAGATTTTAAACAACAGAATAATGGGAAAATTCAGAAAAACAATTAAAAAAATTTGGACAAAAAATGACTTGTTGAAAATTGCTGAAAACCAATTGGAAAGAGATGCAGTTGAATACGAATTTGAAATGATGTCTACTAAGAATTCTACTGGCGAGTTGGTGATTGAGTCTGAAGAGGGGCTTAATGGTACTTGGTTGTTGATTAATCTTCAAGCAATGCACATGGAACGCCTTTTAGAAATCTTCTTGTCCGAAAATGGTTATGAAGGCTTGAATCTTGAGGATTATAATAAGCTCCATGTGTTATTAACCGCTATGCTTGGTGGCCTTTACATTTAGAAGACTAGACAACTGAGATAGATAATAGTACCTACATTATGATGCTAAAATTAGATAATCAAAAATTAAATAAATTAAAATGACAGAGAGAGAGCTTAGAGTTTATAAAGCAATGGGCCTGCCTACCTCATCGAGACACATGAACAGGGAACAGGCTGAATTTGTTATCAAGACTAACTTGACTAACAATTGTATATTCTTCCGTGACCAGTATGGGGCTGAGTCCGTCAATGATTTCTTTGTGAAGATGATTCAAGTTGTCGGTCATAACCCCATGGTTCTGGTTGTGGATGAAAATAATTACTCAAAACACTTGAGATTAGAAGGTGCAATGTACTGGTACCGTTGTTTCATTCAGTGTGAGGTGAAGGGCAAAGAAGATATTCCATTGGTTGACACCATCTTGTCGGTAAGTTTTATCAAACCAGGAGAGTTCTTTATCGTCGCCGATGAATATTTCATTGACAACACTCCAGATGAGGACATCAGGGAGAACAGTCGCATTCTGCTGGATGAGTTAGACAAGAGCCAGAATCTCATCGGTCTGCTTGTTGAAGGTTATCTATGGGCTCAAGGTCTTGAGAAGCAAGTTCATCAAAGGTATAGCAGGGACCACGAAGACGCTTGTCGTTATTTGTACAGACAGGCGAGAAGTAAGTTCAACATCACTGAGGAGGATCTCGAACAATTTGGTGAAATCGTTTCAGATGAAATGGTATAATCAGTAAGGAGGTGAAGCAACAGAAATCTAAGTAGACGTATTTATTGAGCATTTTAAGTATCAGGCCTGTCATCGTAATAGAGCAGGGCGGGCCTTTTAAAAAACAGATAAAAAAATAAAACTTTATGAACGAAAAATTTAATTTACATTTTGATATGTCTGGTTCTTCAGGTGGTTCCATGTTATCTAGGCATCTGAACCGAGATCAGGCTAGACAGGTTATTCGTGAGAACATTATCAACAACTATCTTTTGTATCGTAATGATGGAGGAATCAGTCCTGATATTCTGAAAGATATTGTTACTATTGAAAGCAAATTGAGTAACAAGTTCCTTATTTGCCAACCGATTGAAACTGATTTTAAGAACTTTTTGTATTGTTCTGGTTCAGTTTATTGGTGTTTTTCGTCTGAGCTCTGTATGTTAATGTCAATGTCTCCTTCAAGCGGCTTAGACATAGAACCAGAAATATTTTATGGCGTTTTGATGGATAGTGTAATCTTTTACTCAAAACAACAAGATGTCACTTATCGTATCCTTGAAATAAGGAACGAGATTAAGCCATCTTCCACAACCTTAGCTGAAAATGCTCGTCTTGTTGATGAATTAGATAGCAACTATGGCATATTAGACGCTCTCGTTGATGGTTATATGTGGGGACAAAGTCAGGAGTCACGATATGAGCAGATATATTTATATGATATTGTGCAAGCCCCTGTTATTTGGATGGACATATCGCAAGAGCATTTTGCATGGAAGCGTAAACGATTCGAAACAGATATCATGCCTGATGGTTCCGTGTCGCTTAAAGCAAGAGGTTAACAAGTCATAGTGTTATTAGTTTGAAGGGGAATGGCTGTAATGCTGTTCCCTTTCTTTTTCACCGATAGAACCGAAAAAAAGAAGAGCGACATCAACACTTCTCCAGCATTGATATCACACTTCGATCGGACTCTCTTGATTTGAATCGACGGTGGCAGCTTAAGGCCGGTGTCTATCCAAAAGAAGATAATAGCGTCCGGGATGGTGGTTTTCCCGTTTGCTCTTCATATAACGGGTCCTTTTCCATCATTATATTGTTGTCGCCCCTAACATCCGCCGACATGTCTCTTCTAATAAAGCCGGCAGTCCTAAATGGGGCGTAAATATCTCTCTTTTGTATAAGGGAACTGGGCGAATAGGGACGGAGGAAATTTATTGAGCTATAGCATCAATATAATAAGTGACATATCGAAGGCCATAATGAGGATAAACACTAGAACATAGACCACAAGATTCACTATAGCATATGAGGAGTTCCATTCTTTAGCGATAGTCATGAGGTCCGAGTAGCAGTGGGTGAAAATCTCGTTTATGGTGCCTGGATAGTAATGTTTGACCACAGCCCAGTATCCGAAGCTATTGAACAGGTAATAGATGATACACGCGGTTATCCATAGCGGGTTTGTGGTTGACACAGCTATTCCGAGCATCACTAGAGCCATCACTACACATAACAACGGCCAGAGGTGGATGCAGATGTAAACGCTGGCTTTCTCATAATTCCAGCCAAAGGGACGGCCTATCTGAGCGAGACAGCCACACAGGAATTGAAAAATCTTATCCATGACGCTTTGGGGGTTACTTCATTATGATTTCAATCATTCCTTTGATCACTTCCTCGAGTTGGTCTCGGTAGATGAGGCCTTCGACGTACTCGGCTGGGATTGCTTTGAATCCGAACTTGGCCCCGAGGATGGAACAGGCAACAGCAGCATTGGTGTCAGCATCTCCACCAGCACGGACAACAGCCAGCAGACCATCCTGGATCGTCTCTGCGTGCCAGTATGCCCATAGCCCGGCAGCGAGAGTCTTGAGGGTATAGCCGATGGAACCTTCCTCTTGAAGACCTAGTGCGCTGATGTCAACAAATTGGGAGAGTTGAATGAATTCGTTGATACGCTCATCATACTTTCTGCCGATAGAAATCATTTGGTCATACGACGGGATTGGTTTGCCATAGACATAAGCATGTATCAACTCTGACACAATTACACAAGAACCGACACAACGAGGATCATAATGAGTCAACCGGCAAATATCGGCTGCACTCTTTTCAACATCCTTCGGGAGCAGTCCAACAATGGACGTTCGCATCAATCCACCATTAGCTGCAGAGTGATAACGGCTCATCTCCCAGATTTTTTTCGATACGTCCAAGGGCTTCTCAACGTAATCACCAATCATCAGGACCTTGTAAGTATTCGCCCCAATACCCATTGGAACGCCATTAGCCCAATCTTTGAAGTTTTGGGCAATAGTCGTGAGGTTTACGCCCTTGTCCTTGATGATGGCATTAGCGATACACAACATCATGTCAGTATCGTCCGTCCAGTCACCGATCTCCCATCTTCTACGATGTCTGTCCTGATATATCTCGCTGTAATGAGTGAGGCCGTTTGGGTACTTCCAAGCCATGTCATAATCATCCATGAACTCAGTACCCAAGCCGAGGGCGTCACCTATCGCCTGGCCATATATCGTTCCTTTTATCTTGTCTAATAATTGTTCCATAGAATATTATATTCCTGTATTGTGGTTAGTATCTTCTTGTGGGGGTGTATCCGATGCGGGCTATCTCGTCGAAATAGGGAGTCCAGTGGTTGGTGTACTCACCAATCTGCAGGCCATAGAAACGGGTACCTTGAGTTCGGAACGACTGCATGCGGTTTATCAGTTCTGGTTCGACAGGTGGAATACAAAAGTCGCTGATCCATAGCACGTCGGCATAAAGATAGTCTTCTGATGATTCAAGCAGATTACAGGTTGCCTGTAGCATCTGTGTGGCATCGGTGTTGCCCACGGCCTGCATTTGGAAGAAGGCGACCAGTTTGTCGTGTTCGCGGCTAATGTCGATAGGACGAATTGACACAGAGAACGCAATCACATAACAGGAGCGCCGTTCCTTGCGTGACAGGTCAATAATTCTCATGAGCATTGACTGGCTAATTATCATAGGTGGGCCTATCATGCTCTTGGAGGTGTCAATGCACACAATCATTGGTCCAATGCGCTTTGCACGGTGAGTATTCAGGCTTCTGGCAGGCTTGGCTATCTCGGACTTGTAGCGGAACACCTGCAAGCTGTTGGTGATATAGCGCTGAATGAACAGGCTCTCAGTTTCCTTATCGGTGAACTGCGCCAGTTCCGATGGCAGCAGCGAGTTGAGGTCATGACCAACGGTGATGCCTATGATGTCGGAATGGGAAGCATGTTCGATGGCCTGCGTTTGACCGCTTACCAGGGACATCACCTCAGAGGAATTGTCATTTGCAGTGCGGCCCATTTTGTGCGCTATGCGTTCAAGTTCGTGGTATTTTTGCTGAAGCCTCACGATTTTCAGCTTTCTCATGAAATCAGTCTTGTCCCACACTCCTCCCATTGCTTCATAAGCCTGGGAGAACTCTCCTGGTGTAACTTGAGCCGTTTGCAGCTCTTTCTCGATTTGGTTGGTCGATCGCTGCAAGCTAGATGGTAGATGCTTGGCATTCTCATCAATGAGTTTGCGTAGCTTTTCGTCATACTTCTGCTGGATGGCATCATTCGCGTCCATGAACATCTTTTCCCATATCTCATCGCTCACCACAAGTTCACCGGTGCCCAGTTTCTTGAGATAGAAAGCGCCTGGGAATCCGTATTCCTCATACTGGTCGGTCAAATTCTGGACAAGCGCTTGAGCTCCATTGGAGCGCTTTTTGGCACTCCAAGTGGCGTATTGTTGCGTCTTCTCCTCTTCGGTCTGCTTCATCTGGAAGTGGAACTTCTTCAATTCAAGGATCCTGTAGAGGAATTTACGGATGTTGGTTTCGAAGATTTTACCGGCCACTTCACTTGAGAGAGCCAGTATCTTGATGACTGGTGAGTTCATGGCATCGCGCAGGTAGCCTTCCAGTATGTCAACATCGGGAAGTATCTCGCACTCGCCAGTGTCAAGGAACTTTTCCACAATGCGCATGTAATAAGGCAGATCCAGGTATCTCTCATTGCCCACCAACTCAAAATCCTCGCAGATGTTGGTGAGGCTCCCGGGATCAAAGACCTTGGTATTGTTGCGGCTACAATACTTCTCCTTGTTGAACTCGCAGTATTTACAGCAGTAAGAATAAAGCATCAGGTCAGTCCAGCTTGCTCGCGTCAATGCGCAGGTTGATGATATCTTTGGTCACGCCTTGGAAGAACGTGTCGAGAATCGGGGCATCCTCTGTGGAATAGAACACATTCTCTTCGATTTCGGAACGGAGACGTGTCATCGCAGCAGCCACATTGCCGAGCTCACTCATATAGTCATGGCCACTCAGACTGCCTGTGTTAGCAAAGATGTCGGGTTGCTGCTCATCTTCTTGAATGCGGTCCAGTTCATATCTCACGCCATTGATATACACATTCTTGTCATCCCGATAAAGTTTTATCTTGGTGACATTCTCGTTGGGCTCACGAGGGATGATGGCTCGGAACGCTTGGTCGTTGGTATCGACCCACATGCTCCTAATGATGGTCTTTTTCCCGTCCTCTATGTCACTATACATGATGCCGTCAGCTTGATTGCGCATGTTGAAGGGCAGGTTCATGTAATCGGGCATATACATGTAGGTATGCCCTGAGCCATGATTCAGCACCAGGAAGAAGTAGTTGTCATAACGCTTGATGCGCAGGTCGCTCGGCACTGCAATGGATTCTTTGATGGCCTTGTTCACTGTCTGCTGTCGCAGGTCTTTGTGTAATTGCTTTTTCAATTCCTCCAGTCGGTTGACCCAGGGCATGCACAACGAGCGCAGCACGATGCTCTTGACAGGAGCGCATTCGTCGGGCTCATTCCACAGGCAGTGTTGGGTGACAAGCAGGTCAGACACTTGCACTTTGTCATGCCCCTGCATGAATGCCGCAGCACGAACGAGCTTCAAGATCATTTTCCAGCGGCGGTCGCTGATGTAGATGCTGCGGTCGGGCTTCTCGGGTATCATCACGTTTTTGAGTTCCTGGCGGATTGACGTGATAGTGGCAAGCACGTTGTCAGCCAACGGCATGTCGGCGATTGCGGCTCGCCATTGCTCATATTCCTCTGGCGTTATCGGTTTCTTTATTGTCGCTGTGAGCGGGTTGTCGTCGAGCATCATCTTATAGAAGGTAGTTTCGTCCTTGATACAGTTGCTCACCACGCGTACGATGAAGCGGTCCCACAATGCCTCCAGGCCCTCGCCTTGGGCTGGCAATTCGTTGCTGGCGGCAATGAATATCTTGAGTGGTATGTGGATCTCCTCATCTCCGTTACGGAACAGCTTCTCGTTGAAAACCGTCAGCAGCGAGTTTTGAATTGCAGGCCCCGCTTTCCAGATTTCGTCGAGGAACACAACATCGGCAGTGGGTAGGTAGCCGTCAATGCAGCGCTCATACTTGTCAGACGTCTTCAGCCGGCTAATGCTCACAGGTCCAAAGATATCATCGGGCGTTGAAAACCGGGACATCAGGTATTCAAAAGCCCTGGCGTCCTTGAACGCTTTCTTGATTTGGCGACCTATCATCGACTTAGCCACCCCTGGAGGTCCAAGCAGCAGCATGCTCTCACCTGCCATTGCTACAAGCAAAGCCAATTTCAGCTCGATCTCTTTCTCATAGACCCCCACGTTCAGGTCTTTCAATATCTGTTGGAGCCTGACACTCCCTTTTTTTATGATGTCTTTCTTATTCATAAATCTGTTATCCGTTTATGTTTTTCTCAGTAATCACTCTGTTTTCTATATGCAAATAGGAACTGTGGCCCCATTCGTCATCTGGCTATATTTTCCTCTTTTGATTGTTCCATTTCTGTTTATTAGTCTCTTGCTGAAAAAGTCACAATTCTTGATGACAAATATACAACAAAATTTTCACTTTATCAAACAGATTTTTGATATAAGAATTCATTGGTTCAATAACAAACGGTATCTCGTGTTGCCTCTTTATTAGAATCTGGCAATACGTCTTCATGTACAGGCGCAGTCGTGCCCCATAATCGATTTTGACGTTTTTCTACTAAATCCTTTGCCATTTCGTAAGTGGTACAAAAGCCAACAAGAAACCCTAATATGAAAAACAAAATATACTTAAGGATTTGTTTTTGATTTTTCATGCGTTATTGTTTTGCGTTATTCGTTGATATTTTTCTCGGTGATAACTCCGTCCTCTATCAGCAAATAGGAGCCATGGTCAAGGGCATCACATATCCACAGATTGTTCGGTATCTCGGCAATATCTTTTACATTGAAGCAGTGCTCCACTGGAGTATGGCCGACCACCTGGTCGTAATCAGGTATCATCACACCTACCAACGCCATAGGTCGTATCCACGTGGGTGGCTGCTCGGGTGAGTTGCCATAGAGGTCACGAGGGTCGTCGGTGTTGAAGCCGAACAGTTTTGTGGGGCTGAGGAAATTGATATCATCAAGCTTGAGGTCGTTCTCTTCGAGCCACGCTGATGAAATGCCGGCATGACTGAATATCTTGTCGCCCATCACATGAATCCATTGCGTCTTTGCCAGGAATTCATCTTTGAGATGCTCCATCTCTATAGCCACATGAGGGAAATAGCCACTGCATTCAGCCCAATCATAACTCAGGTGCTGCAGGTCGTGGTTGCCACGCAGCAGGATGGTCTCAGGGTGGTCGTCCTTAAACCGCAGGATCTCTTTGAGGTTGGACACCTGATCCTCCTCAGGATAAAACTCGTGGGTTGACACATAGTCCCCAAGGAAAATCACTTGGTCGGGGTGTTCCTTGGCAATGATGTCCTTCCACACCGTTCTGCCGTGAATATCGCCTAAGACTACAATTTTCTTGTATGCGTTCTCTTTTCGAGTGCCACGCCGTTTTTTGGTTTTGCGGCGAACGACTTTAGGGGTATCTGTCAATATTGAGATGATAGTATCAGCGTCATCTTGAGTGATACCGACTCGAGGATCGGTCTGAACGAAGTGGGATTGCTGCTCGGGAAGCATATCGGGCAGGTCGTCGAGGATGGCGTAGTGGGTTACTTGCTGACCCTTGGTAGTCAGCCATTCCTTGATTTCGCTGCCTTTCCCTGCCGGAATGTCCATATATTCTAGATCCACGCTCAACAGCATCTCGTCGCTCACGTTATTTGGTGTGACATCAATGACCTTACCGGGCAGATCTCTTCTGATCCACATCCGTTGCATGGCATCGAGCCCCCAGAACTTCCACGACGAGGAAATCACGATGTCAGCACCCGTCTGCTTCACGATCCTCTTGAGGTTGGCAACGGACACAGGGTCAAAAGCATAGCCGAAGTTGTCAACATAAGCCAACCCCGCCTCCACACAACGATCATGCTGCCGCTCAGTGTTCAGCACACCATCTATATCTAAAAAAAGGACCTTGCTCTTCATGCTATTTACGACAAAGATAACGTTTTTTCTGAGATTCTGCAAATTTTGTACTTACATTTACTACCCATTTAGTAAACAATAAAAAGGATGATAATTGTCATTTAAACCAATTGCCGTAGTCATTATCGACATCGTCTATAATTTCTTCTGCCTCAGACTTTTCCTTTCTTTTGTTCTTTCTAAAGCAGTTCATTAACGCTGAAGGTATTACTATAAATAGTATACAAAAAGGGGCTAATACGAACAACAGGAGATAAAAATACCAGGGATCCTTTTTGAAGTAGTTTAGCCCGTCCTTAATGGCTCGGACTACAACAGCCCCTAGTACTATCAACCATGAAATAACGTAAACCGTGAGAGCAATTTTCATACAATTATTGGGCTCGTTTGATCATCATTGTTTTATGTGGATTCTCTCACACACCATAGTTTTGCTCTGACCATGGTTTTATCTTTGATAAACGACTTTATCATTTTGAATCTATTCAATTATCTCTCATTATGGTGGAATGCAGCCATGCGATAGTGACCACATCCCACCTTTGTATGATGATGATTACGTATTAGGATTAATCGTCTTCATATTTTTCTCGCTCCTTTTTATAGCAGGCATACACACATCTCATTTCTTCGTCTTCACATTCATCAAGCATCTTGTCAAATTTTGCTCGAGCTCCCATTGAGCCTCGAGAAAACGCTGCTGCTTCTAACAATCTTCCGGTTTTGTAACCGCTTTCAAATGGAACACTCATGCCGTTAGTCATTTCCGATAATTTCTTATACCACGGATGATTAGTTATGGTTACAGTATCTATCTTAATTTTCATTGAAGCTGCTTTCAGGGCTTCTTCTCTCCAATCAATCTGATTGTTAATAACATAGTTCTGATAAGTATAGCCAACCGGATGTGGAGCTGCATCCGAGATTAACAGTATGACACGTGTCGAATTCTCGCGCCAGGGTGTTTCTTCAACAATCTTCTTGATGACCAGTTCATAGAATTCGTCGCTATCGCCACCATGTGTGTCTTGAGATTCCATCACAAATCTTACTAACTCGTTTTCATCGTTAGTTGGCATAATGGACTGATATGCTTTGCCAAGTTCTTGAGCGTTGTCCATATCACAGTAATCACCAAAGGCGACAATACCGAGTCTAAGGTCTTCATTGTCTTTGAAAAGTCGGGGAATTAAGTCAGATACCTCTTTACGTACAGCTCCGATATATGCAGCCATTGACCCCGTAGTGTCAAAAGCGATAACCATGTCCAAAACACCGATGGACTTAGGGGCCACTTTATTCAACGATTTCTCGTCTTTCTTGATATTTGACTTAGACTCTTCGATAACAATTTCTTCTGTAGCGATAGCGGTTTTGGCCAAGCTCGCTTTTGTATCTCTCTTTTTGAAAATGTCTGAAAACTTCATAGTTTGATGGTTTTAATTGTCTATAATTCTGTTTGTCCTTGCAAAAATACAAATAGACCAAATGGAGTGCTATTTTCTGCAATGTTGCGAATTTTGATAGTCCATCGAGAATCCAACCAATACTATTGTTGTTGGATTGAAATGCTGGACGTTTATCGCCTTTTGGGGACATAGGTCTTGTTGCCTTTGCGGTTGATGTAGTACTGACCTCCACGGGAGCCGGTCTTAATTGTATAACCACGACCATAATTGTAGGCACGAGGCGAATAATCTCTGGCTCTTTTCCCTTTGGCACCGGTATAGAGATTTCTGTTACCGCGTGTTGAGAAATTGTTGTGGTTGGTCCTGTCTGAACGAGTTTTGTAATGTCCAGTTACATAAGTACCATTCTTGCGGAAATATCCATTCTGGTACTTGTGACTTTGAGCAAAAGAAGCCACGGATGTCATCAAGGCGATGAGCAGAATAATAATTGTCTTTTTCATAATTGTTGTTTTAATAAATTAAATGATTGTTTTGATTTGAACATCAATAACATAGTTTACATGGTGTTCGTCCCATCGATTGGGCTTTGCTGACAGCCACAGCTACTATTTCTTCAGAACACCGATCCAGTCCCCTGCAGCCAGAATGCCTATGGTAGCGCTTTGAGTTTGGGCCGGTGCAGATATATACCGTATTCTCATTTGCACTGTAATCATTGGAAATCGTAGCAGCATAAACAGAACTTATTCCATATTTATCACTGTCATTGCTGTCATTGCAAGCTGTCAAGAAAAGAACAGCCAAACCGAAGATTAGAAATAACTTTTTCATGTTGTTGTTTTTTTTATTATTGTTTTTACCAAATAAAGAAAATCCATAATAGGCCCTTTATCTCAGAGAGAACACTGTCGATAAAGATTATCTCCATCAAAGAGTCATCGCTTTTACAATACTGGATGAAGAACACAAGGCTCATAATCTGGCTCACAATCCCATATCCCCATAGAAAGAGTCCAATGATTCCGCTTAGTGTGTCATCTCGTTCCATAATCTTTTTGGGTTTTATCCGTTCATGCCTGCGATGAGTAGAGCGGCCCAGGCGATTACAATGATTCTTCCTAAAAGTCCGGCCTTTGCGAACATTTCCAACGGCCAAAGCGGACCTAATAAAATCGCCAAAACGACGTAGATGATGATTGCTACTGTAAACATATCGTATTCATTTTTGATGTTAATGAAATTGTTCTGTACAACCTTTTATACCAGGTCTAGAAAAATGTAAACATCAGAACATGGAAATGCTGTTATTGAATGGTCAAAGAAAGTCACATTGTAAATCTTTAATGTTTACGTTTTCTCATTGATGAGTATAAAGAGCAAAATGAGATAGATTATTAATGATTTTAAAATTTGGAGATATGAGAAGCTTATTATGTATTATAGCTCTAGTTTTATTGATGATCGGGTGTAAGCCTAAAGGGCACATCAACAACCTCAATAACAGTATTGTGGGGGAATGGGTAGAATATGATCCCAATGATTCTTCAGCAAAAGAATACTTAACGGTTCACCTCATCTTTAATTCAGGAGGGACCGGACAATGGAAGCTTATGGGAGACCTATTTAATCCTAATAAAGTTAGGGAGAGTGCATCGTTTACTTGGTTTCAGGACGGTAATAATATAATTGTAAAGCATAACGGAGATGAAACTAATTATGAATTGCATGGTGATGAACTCTTGAGAGCTGGAGTATTTGGTATTGAAACTTTTCATAAAAAGAGATAATCATGAAGTGGATAGTCATCATAATTGTCCCAGTATTAGTGTATGTTGGACTGGGTTGGATAGCCTCTGATATTTATTTTTCATTTATAGACACGAGTGATATAACTATCAGAGATTATGAGAATGCACGCTTTTGGATTTATAATATAATTGCTTGTATTTATCTACTAATTACAGGCCCTTCCAGATGCGATCCAGACGTGGAAGACTGGATAGATGGTTTTCGTTTCTTGCCCATAGGATTAGCATATTTAATGACATCAATTATCCCCGTATCATTAGGAGCTACATTGCTTAATTTCTTAATTTGTGTCATTGAAATGATGATATATACATTTCTAGCTTTTGATGATTGAGGTGTTTAAGGATTATAGTTGTATATTAGTTATTATGGCAGAATTTAGAAAGATAGGCTAAAGGCTTATTATTAGAGAATTGGAGAAATTTACATTCCGATTTTAGTTTATTGATTATTATGAAAAAAGGTTTTAAGATTTTTTCCGTTTTATTGATGTTGGTTGTGGCCTTAGGCGTGTACTACCTTACTTGGACACCGTCGACCAAAGGCATATCTGAAAAGGCCCGCATTGCTGTTGAGAGGTCTGAGGCTTGCACCCATCCCAACAATGATTTCACCCATGTCATTCACTTCCCAAAGGCATGGAAGAAGGATTACACCGGGACGCAGGGTAAATATCCCCAAACCTGCATGAACACCGTGTCGTCGTTCTACAGCCCTGATGCCAACTGGGCACAATGTATTTACTTTGTGAACCATCTCAAAAAGTTGGGCTTCAAAGAGACAGATGAGCCCAAGCCAGGTGACATAGTCGTGTTCTTTGATAGAAATCATGAAGCTCATCATACTGGACTATACGTTGGCAAATCGCTGTTTGGCTCGTTGATGAATCACTCTGATGGTGGTAGGAAGCCCCACAACTACCAGAAGCACTTTCCCATCAAGTTATATATGCGAGCTAGTAAAAACTTCATTGATTACAAGTACTATACCTACGTGGGTTAAATAATGAGCCTTTGAAATAAGATTGGTAGAATTGTTTGCTGTTGTTATCAGTGGCATTAATGGTTTTCTGAATTCGGATAATGGCGATTGTCTTACTGGCTTCATCTCGGGTGTTGTTTCTTGGGGGGATGCAGGTATTTCCTTTAAGACTCTTCGTTATTTTATTGGTTATCACGGGCAATCTGCCTGTTTAGCAGAAGAACCAACTATCTGATATTTTTAAGCGAGGTGCTGTTTGTGTATTAAAAAATAGTATATTTGCAGCATTAGAAATAGATATAAACAATCAAACTTAAATTTGCGACAAGATGAAAAGGATTATTTTATCAATGATTGCCTTGTGCGCCATGATGTGTGCAACGGCACAAGTGGAAGAAACGAAGAATGCTCCAAAAACCGCAGGAATGGAGCAACTTCAGTTAGCTAAGCAGTTGGCTATATACGGCTATGATAACGGTTCAGCTACTGCGTTAATTGAGGCAGCACGAATCATGAGTGGTGTCCAATTTGATAGACTTGAAGCACAAGTGGCGCGCAGCGATGGGCAGGACGTTGAATCCCCGAATGGTGACCGTAAAATGACAGCTGCAACTCTCATTGCTGACGCTAAGAAGTTAGCTGGAGATGACAAACAGTTACTTGCTTTGGCCGATGGAGTTAATATTACTGGAATTGGAACACGTGGCGCTGTAGGTGGTGAAAGAGGCCAGAACGATGTAGTCTATGGCAGAAGCTATAACGATTATGTAGTTGCCTTCAAGAAAGGTATTATTGCTCAAATTGGAGTTTCTGGAAATGGCAACTCTGATCTTGACCTCTATGTTTATGATGAGAATGGAAATATCATTGTTGCAGACACTGATTATAGCGACGACTGTTATGTGAGCTGGTATCCTAGGTGGACTGGTAACTATTTGATTCGTGTCGTGAACCAAGGTACTTATCGCAACTATTTCACCATCGTCACGAACTGATCTTGATCTCACATCTACAAGATGAATTAAGGGAACGCAGTATTGCTTGTGTTCCCTTTTTTCGTATCTCTTCATACACACCATTCAGAAATTTTATTTAAATATAATAGAGCGGAGTGAGCTCTATTCTAGCTTGGGATTTGGGTTTATGACCTATTTTTGAATTGAGATGTTTACCTTTTAATAATTTTAGTATTAATTGACAAATAACAATTAAAAACAATTTTATTATGGCAAACATCACAAATATTCAACAAGATTATGGCTATCAAAACTTAGCCTTAGCAGTCATCAAGGGCTTAACTGAGGAAAACATGTCTCGTGGCCAAGTTATTAACGAACTGGTCGAGATTGGCTATTATCCTGATGATGCAACTGCATTTGTAGATAACGTAATTGAAGGATATAAAGACGTCTTTCGCAATAATATTTGGACCGGACTCGCATGGGCTGGTGGCGGAGTCCTCCTCACCGTTCTCACTGGTGGTGTCTTTATTTTCTACGGAGCTGTCATCTGGGGCGTCTGGCAAATGATACGAGGTTCCTATAATGGCTATTTGAAAGATTTTTGAGCAATAAACATACTATACTTGAGGGGGAGCATTATGCCAGCCCCTTCTTGTCTGTGAATTCTTCCATACAAATGAAATGATAGAAGTAATACTTTGTGCTCAACTATCTATTATAGAATCTGCTGTCAATTCCTTAGCGACCCAGTTGTCAATCTAATAACACAAATGCAGCCCAATAATATGGTTCAGGCTTGCGAGCTCGTAGCTCTTTTTGTGCTTGTCGAAATGCTTTATGTTTCTCAACGCCACTTAATAGGATGCGATAGAATTCAGTCATTAATTCGCAAGTCTCAGCATCGGGTACTTCCCAAAGGCTCATAACTATAGTCTTAGCACCTGCCTGTTTGAATCCTCGCTGGAGACCAAAGACCCCATTCGTATTGTCTATATCACCCCGTGCCGTTTGGCAAGCAGAGAGAACAACTATAGCGGTGTTACTCAAATCCATTTGACCAATCTCTTGTGCTGTAAGTATGCCGTCTTCTATCTCAGGGGAGATAGTGTCGTTTATCCATGCATTATTCGCACCGGCAAAGAGTAGCCCGCTATATAGCATAGACGAACTCTTCTTGGTTAATGTTGTAATGCTCTTGAAGAAGTCGGTTGGTGTATTTTTTTTATCTTCAAAATAGAAACCATGTGTAGCAATGTGAATTACATCAGGTGCACATCCATTCATCGCTTTGAATGATTCTTCGTTTGCAATGGTACCCATGAGTAGCTTGGTCTCTTTTTTATTTCTCAAGAACATATTATTAACTGTTTGTGCTTCTTCTCGAGTGTATGCCAGTGGCCCCCAAGCTCGAGTAGCAAGATCACTACGGATGTGATTATCAGGAGATAGCCCTCTGCTTGAATAAGTGCGAGCGTTATATGCCATTTCAGTCATGGTCGCGCCATAATCAATGTCTCCATAGATAGTGGCAGAACTAATGTTGGCCGTCCCTTTCTTTAGGTTTCCGATTTCAGCTGTTGTTGATACCTGAAACAAATTATATCGGTTGTCCATTCGGATACCGTTGTGGGCTATGGCACCAAGATTGATGGAGTTGATATATCCTGAAGGAGAATAGTAAATGTTGGCGCCATCCTTTAGTTCAGGCTCCAATTTCTTCCAGATCAAATCGTATAACTGCTCGTTGTTTAGCCCATAGATTCCATTAATAAAAGTTGTATCGTTGGGATTCTTGACATTCATCAAGGCCCTAAGACTATCCACCTTGCATAATGTCACGATTTTAGGGGTGTTGTCATTTTTTAGTAATATGAGGGCACTATAATATTCTTCACTTTGCCCATACTTTATTAATCGTGGAACTATAACAAATTCGATGGCTATATCATTCTCATCCATCATCCCCTGCACATCAGTTACTGTGCTAAAAGATGATTTCAGACGTTGGTTGAAATTGGGAATTGAAAGCAAAACTTGCTTTTTCAACTGAGATATGTCCTGATAGTAATTTTGGATAGAATCACTTGGAGTTGACTTAGAGGATATATTCTTCTCTAGTAACTTCATTTGTTGGTATTTTTGTTGAAGAGTGACGTCGCTTTCGTTACGCACAATATCATCTAATAGTTTGGTAGATTTCAAAAGAAGCCCTTTGCAGAACAAAGCATTGTCGTATGCATAAGTTACTGCTTTTGATGTTGGATACTTTTCAGCAAAAAAATAGGTCAGATTGCTCATAGCATTAGACATCGAATCCCAATAATTCTCCCTTTCTGTATCCGTAAAAGTACCAAAGACCGATGCAATATCATTTTTAATGTATGAAATGAACGGGACAAGATCATCGATTACAGATTCATCATCAGTATACATTTTTAAGCAAATCCATCCTTCTAATGCATTCATTTTTAATTTTTCGGAAAGAGGCAAATCATTAAGTTTGAGCATGTACTCATTAGCTTCGTCATACTGTTCTTTGGCAATGAGAACTTTCGCCATACCAAGCAAAGCATATACCCTAGGTTCGTTATACCTCTCATCGGACTCGCAATATGATAGAATCTCCTTAAAAACCTTGATTGCTTCAGTATTGTTATCAAGCTGATAATACATTTCACCGATATTACTCATAATAAGAAGCTGTATTGGTAATGATTGTCTATCATTACGCTTGACAAAATCATCAATAATTTCTTCTGATTCATCAATACATAACTTTGCCTTTAGTTTTTCGCCAAGTTCAAAATATACCATGGCGAGATTATTGAGCATCATCACATAATCCATACTTTCATTATCTCCAATCAAGTTAAATAATCGAAGTGACTCTTCAAGATAATTACGAGCAGTATAGTAATCGTCAATTGACCAATGCAATGCACCTGCTGAGCTGAAAAGAAGTCGTAAATTATTATTTTTTCGACCACTATTTTCGTAGAAATTAGATGCCCTCCAGAATAGTTGGTCTCCCATCGATACATTTCCCTCTTTACTAAAAATGTCAATCATTGCAATGACGCTTCTGCTATACATGTCGTCATTAAAAGGCTCACCATTGTTTTCATAATAATCTATCACTCTCATGAATTTTTGTTTCGCTAACAGGAAATCACCATTCCCATAATCTGTCCCAGCTTCCCAAAACAATGTTTGAATTTGATTATTGCTTTCTGATGAGCTATTCGAACTCATTTCTTCATATTGACTGAGGTCAATCTGTTGACTTGTTGGAGTATTGGCAGCAGCATAGGTCCATTTGAGTTTTTGAATTGCCGTTTTTCGTGTTTCATCATCTTCCGGAAGGTATGAACTAGCTTGATATGCCAATTCTGCGTATTTTACCATATCATTGTAATTATCTGCAGAATTGGTTAAGAGAAGCAATGCTGTAAAATAGAATTCACCTTGAGTGATACCATCTTTTTTCAGTATATTCAGTAGTTGCATCGCATAATTAAATGATTCTTTTAGATTGACTTCCTTGAAATAGGCGGTTGACAAATCAGACAATAGATAATAGTAATCTTCATTGTTGTGAATCTCATTTTTGAAATTTTGGTATAGATCATACGATTGGCTCAAGCATTGTTTTGCCATCTTTGCATTATCTAATCTATGTAAAAATAGTCGACCAGCAATATATAGAGAAGTTGGAACACTGATTGTATTATCCTGTTTCGTTTTTAGTAACTCATAATCTTGATAAGTGACATCAAGCGCTTCTTGAAAATTTCCAATTTCAATGTAGTATTCAGCGGTATTGAAAAGAATATTATGATATACACGATAGTCTTCAGCAGGAAAAGATTTGTAATACTCATTCGCAAATTGATATACTGTCTTAATTTTCGAATCATTTAAATTTTTATAGATAACTGAAAACCCATACAAATTACCCCACATATCTGCTGGAGTGCATGAGGATGGCTCATCTAGCAATCTTGTCATATAATAGTTAATATCCGGTAAATCTTTTACCAAAGAATCCATCGATTGAGTTTTCAAGTATGATAGCACAGCTGTTACTCCAGAAAGTATGCGATAAGTGTCTTCGCCATCATCCTCAGCATCGAATAATGGTTTATTGGATTTCAGTAAAAGTCTTGCTTCCTCATATTTCCCAGACTGCATGAGGTTCTGATAAGTCTCTATAAGAGTAGTGCCAGATTCATTCTGTGCCTTACCACAGAATGAGGCAAAACAAATTACATATAATAAAAATAAGGCCTTTTTCATAGCTTAGCAGTACAATAGTTGAGATAGTATTGAGTTTTTTTATCTATGGCTCCGTTGGCTTTAAGTTGATAATCTATAGCTTGTCTTAGATATTGAATAGCTGTTTTGTGTTCTCCACGGAGCATATATACTTTTCCGATGTTATTGAGTAGGTAAGGAAATATTTTGTCCTTCATCTCTTGAGTTTTACACATTTTGATAGCCTGTGTAAAATCTTTTTCAGCATCATTTAGCATGTTTAGGTTCAAGAATGCAATTCCCCGTATATTAGTTACGTTGATATAAGCAGGATCAGCATTGCCATAAATCTCGATGTATTTTAGTGCAACATTGCAAAATTCGATGGTTAGCTCATATCTGGATTTATTCAGGGCTCTCTGACAATTCTGGATTAAGTATAAGCATGTTTGATCATCCACATTAGAGTGATTGGCTAATTCAATCAACTGATTACTATAGTATGATGTTTTGTTATGGTTGCCTAAGCCAATATAAGATTCAAGCAAGTTGATATAATTCAGGAAGGACAAACTCTTCCTATTCCATTGATCGAGATGTTTTTCTAGATATTCTTCGTTTTTTATTGAGTAATCAAGAGAGTGCTCATATTGTCCGATTCCATTAAGTACGAATGCAAAATCTTGATGTTTACTATAAATTGTGTGTTCAATAGTCGTGTCATTCACTGATTTCCAATAGTCGAGAGCAATTGGGAGAATCGCATTTAAGTCAGCAATAGAGTCATAAAATGATAGGTAATTCATCATCTCATCGTAAAATGGGCGCATCACCTGATTGTCTAGGCCAATTGAATTCTTAGCGATGCGTATGGCCTGAGAACAATTATACATATAAATGCTGGGGTGCCCGTCAATTGATAAGGTAGAATGCGCTTTCTCCAGTAAAGCTTTTACATATGCTTCACTGGATGTGCCTTTAGCATTTTTGGCTTCCTCAAGGGACTGACATGCTTGATTATACGCATCAAGAGGGTGCAAGTCATTTTGGTGTTCTTTTTTGTAAGCTTTTACCGCATAATCAACAGCTAAGTTATAGGCGTCTTCAACCATGGCCGTATCGTTTTGTGCCTGATAAACCGATGCGAGGCCTATGGCCACTTCTGATGCATGATCTGGATACTGTTCCAGTATATCTTTGCCTAAAAGAAAGACTTTTCGATATAGTTTTGCGGCCTTTGTGTACTCTCCAACATGATAATAACAATCGGCTAAGCCATCCATACAGCTAATGCGCTCCGCGTTAATCTCGTTATGCTTTTCGAGTAGGGCGATCAGTTCAAGAAGAACTGGTATGGTTTCTTGATATTTGTCTCTTTCATATAATACATGCCCCTTAAGATACAGGAACTGATCCCTTATATAGTCACTGGCGCTTTCACCACACTCCGGTTCGATATCATTGAGAATAAACTCAATTCCTGATAAATCACCGACCTCTTTGAATTCAAATGCCAGATTTAGTTTCTCCTGTAATGTATTCTGAGAGAATACAGAGAGAAAAGCCGTTGTAATAAGAAGGAAAAGAAGTGTTACACGATGTTTCATGACTTTCATGTTTTAGTTAGCCTTGCAAATTTACGAAGACAATCGGTATACTCCAAAAGTTTTTGTTTTTATCTGTGTTTACCATGTTGGGATTCTGGTATAAAAGGTAAAAGAACGATAACAAAAAACTCAAGAGATTATGAAGAAGTTTATAATTATGTTGGTCATGCTGCTTTCAACAGCAACCTTCGCTCAAGCAGGAAATGTGAGGTCTTTGACGGCAACCTCATTCAGTATGCGTTATTTGGCGGGATCCTACTATAGTTCACATTGGACTGACTGGTCCCGAGACATGAGTTGTTATATTGACGTTTATATCGATACACGCACTGATCAGATTATAATCGACAGTCGCGAAACTCAGGTGTATAATATCTACTCTACGGGCAGAACCTATTATGACCGCCAACGTAACGAGTGTTGTGACTTTAAGGTGATTGACCAGGATGGGGACAGAGGGACCGTTACTCTGAGGGCTGGTCGTGATTGGGTGCAAATCTATGTCCGTTTTTCAAACGTAGAGTGGATGTACAATGTCCAATAGGTCTAAACTTGTCCCATAATAAGCCCGATGCCCGACTTGTTGATGTAAGTATTGACCACAATTCTTCCCATTGACATTCGGGCATCTTTTTGAAAGTTAGATTGATTGTTTCACAAAAAAATAATATCTTTGCGGTGTAATAATCAAAATAATGGCATCATGAAAAGACTTTTATTCATCCTGTTGGCGTTACTGATTACCTTGCCGATGGCCTATGCCGGCCAAAAGCGAGCTTTGTTGGTGGGTATCTCCAAGTATCGGACCGAGACCCGTCGAGACTGGCAAAACATCCATGGCAGTGAGGATGTCGAACTGATTGCGCCCATGCTCAAGGCGCAAGGTTTCCAAGTATCCACCTTGACCAATGAGCAAGCGACCCGCGCCGGCATCATCTCGGGGCTGAAGACCATGGTAAAGAAAGCCAAAAAAGGAGATATCATCTATCTTCATTTCTCAACCCATGGTCAGCCTGTTGAGGACGGGATGAATGGTATGGCTACCGACGAGGCCGATGGCTGGGACGAGGCAATTGTGCCCATCGATGCCGGAAGCAAATATTCTGCAGCATATGATGGCAGCAAACACATTACTGATGATGAGTTCAATACCTACGTGTCTCAGATTCGCACTAAGATTGGCCCCAAAGGAGCTTTGTATGTGGTAATGGATGCATGCCATTCTGGAAACTCCTCTCGAGGGGAATTTGAAACCACTCGCGGAACAAACGAGGGGCTCTCACGATCTGGCAAAAAATACAATTTTGTCAATGCTGAAAACAAGCAGCACTATCGTCTTGCTAGTGGGCCCAAGTTGGCTCCAACTGTCTTTCTGGAGGCCTGCACTTCTAAAGAGAGGAATTATGAAATCACAATTGGAAAGAAAGAATATGGTTCACTGTCCTATATGGTTTATCTAACCCTCAAAAGCAGCAAGATTGGCACTAATCCTGCGTCCTTTGAAAAAGCGGTGAAAAGCACTATCGCCAGCTCACTGGAATGGCAGAAGCAGCTTAGCGGGAAACAGCATGTTGTGACAGAAACAAGTTATTAAACTGGGATATTATGGGAGAAAATCTGAATAAATTCATTGCTGAAAATCGTGAGAGAACACTTGCCTACCTGCGCAAGCGTTTTACTGCGCTTAGCGAAGAAGATTTGAAGGATATCTATCAAGATTCATCTATTGCCCTATATGAAAACTTATTGGCGGGCAGGTATGAGGAACAAGATGCTGGATTATACACTTATTTCCTACGCATCTGCATCAATCAGGCTTTAAAGTCTGTGAGCAAGACTGGCAACTCAGTGCCTCTTGATGTTCAGGTTAAGTTGGGCGATGAGGACATCTATCTTGACGAAAAACTGGATGAACTGCTCAATCTCATCTATGACATTGATGGTTACGATGAGCCGGAACAGAAAAACGCAGATAATATCGTACATGGCATTATGAAGGAACTCTCGGAAAAGTGCCAAGACCTGTTATGGGGTCACTATGGCGACGGTCTGTCTTGGGAGGTCCTTGCTATAATGTATGAATTGGCTAACGCCAACTCAGCTAAGAGCACGGCTAATCGTTGCCGTAACCAATTCAAGGATTTGTTTAACAATAAAAATGCTAGAATCAATGGATAACATCGATATTATAGAGAGATACCTGAAAGGTCAGCTCTCGGCTGAGGAAGAAAACGCTTTTCGCGAGCAATTAAAAACCGACAAGGAATTTCGGGATGAAGTCCTTGCCACATCATTAATGATCAAGAAAATGAAAAAACAGAATCAAGAAAATGAAGATGCCATCTTGGAAGATGTGAAGGCCGAAGCGGCTGAAAAGCAAACAAAAGAATCTCAGCCCACTACAAATAATGGTCGCTATGAAGTGATTGGCCGAGAGTCAGTTTTTGATGGTGCCCGAGCAGCAAAAGTCGGCACCGGTTCTTCTGAAACCGTTGCATCAATTAATCGAAACCGTTTGTTATACTGGATATCATCAATAGCAGCACTGTTTGTAATTGGCTTCTTCAGTGCAAAACCCGTCTATTTTAATTACAAGTCCAACCAGATGATCTCTCAGAACTATGCGCAATGGACACCTCGTGTAGATGCCACTTCACGTGGTGAGGTTCAGGCTGGTGAGAATGTGGTTGCAGAGCTCCGCGAGTTGTTTGAAAACGTGGGGCAGGGTAAGGACATGAAGATGACAACTTATCGTCTCGAAAAGGCCTTAAAGGAAAGTGAAACTGATTATGAGTACAATCAATACACTCCCGACATTGTATGGTACTTGGCACTTGCTTACATTCAGAATAATCAATTTGGTAAAGCACGTACTGCACTAGCTGCGATTATCGAGAGCGGAGATCCATATTATTCCGAGGCTGCTCAAAAGCTATATAAAGAGATAGAGAACATGTACTTCATGTAGTTCCGATATCAGTCTATAGGGTTGTTCAAGCAATAATTGGTTCGTCAATCTCCTTTTCGGGATTGGCGAATCTTTTTGTTTACCTTTTTGGGATTAGAGTATCAATAGGTGTAACAGTTAAACTTATCGATATGGCTAAACAAGAATATACATCAGCACACATTGACCGCTATCTTCGAGGAAAGATGTCGCAAAGTGAAGAATATGGTTTTTTATTATCCGTAAAGCGGAACAAAAAGTTGCGAAAGCTAGCATTTACAAAAGCATTATTGGCCAAATATATTAGAGCGCACCCTCGAAGAAAAGAATATTGATTTCATAAAGGCACACACAGATAACCAGGAAGAATAGTATGAAGTCAGCCGGTCCCCGTCGTGATTGAAACGTTATTCGAGAACCGGCTGTTTCTATTATTTGTGCTATCAGTCTAAAGCATCGAGGAGGATAAAGGCAGCCCAATGTGCCGGTTCTGGATCAATAGCTCGAAGCTCTTGTTGGGCTGACAAGAAGGACTGGCGTACTGACTCGCCCTTTAACAAATGGTTGTAGAAGGACTTCATCATATTTTCGGTTGCAATGTCATCAACCTTCCACAAACTCATCATAATTGATTGTGCTCCTGCCTTCTTGAAAGCACGTTGGAGGCCAAAGACACCTTCGCTGCCACTAATATCACCCAATGCAGTCTCACATGCTGAAAGTACGACAAGACTTAGCCCCCTTAAATCTAATTGTGAAATCTCTTTTGCTGTGAGGATACCGTCTTCTAGGTTTTCGGTCAGAGTTTCATCATTGAAAACTCGATTACATCCGGCCATCATCAATCCCGAACGAGAAAGAGCTTTATCCTCTGCAAACACCTTTTTATCATTATCTCTCAGGAAATATAGATTGTCTGATAATTTTTTATGGCGCTCAGCCATATCTTGCGTCCAGTAGAAACCATGAGTGCCAATATGAAGCAGAGATGGGCTGTGACCTGAAAGTGCCTTGAACGATTCTTCAGTCCCCTTGCTATCTTTGAATATAATGTGGGCAATGCCAGCGTTTCGAAGCTCATTGGAGATAAACTCTGCCTCGCGACGACTGCCTTCTAGCAGCGAACAGCCTGCACGTAATGAAGATTCTTTCAGTGAGCGCATAGCTGTCAGATTTGAATTGAATTCCTGAGGGGGAGATATAACGAGGTCATTATTTGCAGCAAGCAATTCATCAGATGTCGCATCATAATCGATACCACCATAAATAACAGCGTTCTTTAAATGGTACTCATTATTATTCACTAATTCGCGAGTAGAAGACAGTCTATAAATGTTATATAATTCAGACATTATTTTGCTATTACCGATTGGTGCCGATTCAATTGGTAACAAATGAATGACGCCAGACGGAGCAAAATAGATAGTATGAACATCTGATAACTCTTCTTTAAGAGGATTCCATACCAAACCTTCTATGCAGTCACTCGATAATAAATCTTCTTGTGATTTATTGCCTAATTCTGACATATTCGTCAATTGGACTATATGTGGCGCTGAATAATGATTTTTAAGGCAAACAGCATAACATGTATCTTTGTCTGTTTCAGATGAAGTCATGAACTCGATGGCAATCTCATTCTCTTTTAGAGTAGTTCTAATATCTTGATATCGAATGGAATAATACTGATGCATCATCTTGTCTATTCCAGAATTCTTTAGAAGAAATCTTTCCTTTTGATTGATAGATTGATTAAGAGAATCAATCTCAGTTTTTGATAATTCATTAACCGAATTCTCAAGCAATAGTTTTTCTTGACCTATTTCATATATGATACGACTATTCTGAGTGTTTCTCAAAAATTTGTTAATCTCTACTTCTGTCCCCAATAAAATACCTTTAGACATTAACAAAGAGTTATATACATCTCCTGATATTTCTTCATTATCAACAAGCTTTAAGCATTTTGGCATATCAATGTTATACCAATCTGACAATAACTCCCAGAACAAGGACCTCTCACGAGATGTTAGATATGGCAAATTATTCTCTACTTGATTGCTATTAGCTTTCTCCATCTCTCTCATCCAATGAATTACACCATCAGTATCTCCCATGCGCAAACAAGTAGAATACAGACCGCTTAAAATATAAATATATTCTATCACATTTGTTTGCCCATATATAGTCATTATTGAATATGCTTCAGTAAGATATTCGATCACTTTGTCATATTCTGTCGTCTTGGCATAGACATTAGCAATATTGTAGTATAAAAGAGCTCTATTGTAGTTGTTTAAAGAGCCTATACTATCATATAATCGAATACATTCTTCCAATAAATACAAAGCCGTATCACTCCTTCCAATTCCATCAAATAATACGGCTAAATTTGACAACGCATCAACATAGTAAATCTCAGATTCTTTGTCATTCTCTTTAGCAATTTCTTCTAATATTCGGACACAATCCTCCTGATAAGATATCGCTTTATTCATATCTCCATCATCCTGATGGCTGATATATGTCGCCAAATTATTCAAAGATCTTGCGATCTCAATGATGTTTTCTTCTTCGAGTATAGACTGTATATCTAAAACTTGTTGTGTTAATTCTATTGCTTTCTCATAATTACCAAGGGCTGCAAAACAGTAAGCCAAATTACTTGTTATGAATAAATAGTCTTCATTATCATTTGTGAGATTCCTTTGAATTCTTAATGCCTCTTCACATGAATTTAAAGCCTCCACATTCATTCCAATTTGGCCACTATAAAATGCCAAATTGGATAGTGCTAGAGCATATCTTGAATTGTTCTGTCCAACAACTGTAGATAATATTTCTATTGTTTGTTTTTCAAACTCAATCGCTTTTGAAAATGCACCAATCTTATAATAGTTGTTTGCTAATAAGCTATTTATCTCTGCCGTTTTAATATCATATGTACCTAGCGTGTTCTCAAAAATACGTAGTGCTTGTTCATTGAGATCAATAGTACTTAAATAATTGCCAATACTTTCATAGCATTCGGCGAGCATCATTGACAAAACGCCGCAAATAGAAAATGTAGAGTCTGTCGGCTCAATGTTTTGTTGCAACTTTTTTAAATTCGCTTCTCCCTCGATAATAGCTTCGTCATATTTGTGTGAGGATTTTAAGCACTCAAATAAAGAGAAATGACGTATTATATTTTTTTCATGATTATTCTCATCAATGGATATTGCTCGACGAATTAATTGCTCGGCCTGGTCAAAATCATTAATAGCTTTATAATAATCAGATGTTTCTATTAGCGCTTCGGCTAATTCGGATGGCGTAGAATATACTTGGTCGTTTAATGATTTTAGTTCATTTAGGTATTCTGAGACCAACTCAAAATTCCCCAAATCGCCATAATAATCTATCAAATTTCTAACAGATTTTATGTGTTCTTGAGGGTTGGGTTCTGTTATTTGATAGGCTATTAGCTCATAATTGATTGCATCTTCATATCGACCCATATTTATGCAACAATACCCACATTCAGTGATCATATCTCGATAATACAACGAGGTGTCCCCGTATTGCAATTTAGCTTGCTCAGAACACTCAATCAAATAATGTAATGCTTGTTCATTGTCCCCTTTCTGAAAACTCTCAACAGCTTTACTATAAATTGAGTCGATTGATAACACTTCAGCTTCTGAAGCAAAAGAAGCTAAAGCAGAAAATAGCAATGAAAATAAACAAAAAAAGTATCTCATATTAAATATCTTATTTGGCATTTATAACTCGTTAAATACTCTTTATTTAATCATTCGAGAGCGTCGAGGAGGATGAAAGCAGCCCAGTGGTGTGGGTCTGGATATTTTGCTTTGATGATGGACTGGGCGGTCTTGAGTGCTGCTGTCTTGGTCTGACCGGATGTCCAGGCTCGATAGAACTCGGTCATGAACATTTGAGTGATTTCATCATCAACCTCCCACAAGCTCATGAGGATTGATTGGGCACCGGCTTTCTTAAAGCCTCGCTGCAGGCCAAATACACCCTCGCCCTGAGCAATGTCGCCCAAGGCCGTCTGGCAGGCACTCAAAACCACTAGGTCAAGGTCTCGAAGGTCGGTTTGGGCAATCTCGAGAGCGTTGAGGATGCCGTCACCTTGCCCTGCAGCGGGTTGGCTTTCTCCTGAAAGAGTCTGGTTCGCTCCAGCAAAGCAGAGGCCACAACGGAGCAATGACTGATCTTCATAATTAGTGGGTCCGTTATCGCCGATAAGCATCATCTGTAAATGATCATTCAGATTGCTGGCTTCTTCATCGGTATAATAGAACCCGTGTGTGGAAATATGCAGTAGGCTTTTGCGCTGTCCTGATAGTTTTTTGAAAGACTCTTCACTTGCCTGGGTTCCAGTCAATGCATCACAGGGTTTGCCGAGTGGTTTCAGCAATGCGGAGACTTCCTTAATTTCTTCTCGGGTGCCGGGCAGAGGACTCACACCATAACGCATCGAGCGGTAATCGAAACGACCACGATACTGATCAGATGTTGTGTTCATTGCATAATCACTACTTGAACTGGGGGCAGAAGATTCAATGGAAGCATAAGTTGCGTCATAATCAATATCTCCGAATAGCGTAGCGCTGCCGATGGCTTGGCTCGGTTGATGAGTCACCAGCTCTCGAGTCGATGACAGTCTGTAGCATTCTTTTCCTTCCATGCTGGGTAGATATTCTATGCCTATATTGTGAAGCATACCAGAAGCGGAAAAATAGACATGCGACTTGCCGTCTAAACGGGAAGATAGAGGCGTCCAAACCAAGGAATCCGCCTTAAATGTCTGATAAGTGCCATCATCGCCTGAGGCAAAAAGTAAGTCAGTATCAGTGAACAAATGAGTTAGAATAGGGGATGAGTCATTCTTGCAGAGAGTTAATGCAGCATATGCAGTGGTGCTATCATTCTCTTGATATGACAAGAATTCGATAGCAATGTCGTTATCTCCAAGTTTGTTCTGAACATCGCACCAAGTGATACTTAAATTTCGAGTATAATCTCCGAACTCTTTGACACGTGACACAAGTTGCCGCTCCAAGTTTGATGAGATATTTTCCAGTGAGTCACAGTCAACACCTCGCTCTGTAATTGGCTTTGAGTACAACGCATTGAGCAACTGACGATTCTCACGAAGTTTTGAATACATCTGAAGAGCCTCTTCATTTCCATTCTCCTGAATGAGTTTTGCCATTTCCAACTCAGTAGATAACAGTAAGCCTTTGGCAAACAATGCAGTGTAATCATATAGTATCATCGATGCTTTAGGAAGATTCATGTGTATTAAAAAGCTCGGGATCAGCTCGTTTATTGCAGATTTGTATTGACTCCAATACATTAAACGTTCGTATGTGGTCATTTCCAAGAAGTTAGTTAGAGTAATATCTCGAACGATCTCCATATAATCGTTAAATGATGAGATTGCTTCATCATATTTATTGATTGAATAGAAGCTTTTAGCAAGATTTAATAAGCACTTGGTGTATTCTGGACTCTTTGTGCCTAATTTGTTCCTATAGATTTCTTTCGAATCGGTCACTAACTTTATCGCTTCGTTATAATTACCAAGCTCATATTCACATACAGCAAGATTGAGCAAAGCACCTGCAAATCCTGGATGTGCTTCACCAAAAATCTCTTTATAAATTCCTAATGCTTCTGTTCCTAATCTAACTGCTTCTTTATAGTTTTCTAATCCCATATAATAAAAAGCCTGATTTCTTAACGCTAGAGCATAAAAGGGATGCCCAGTGCCGAATGAGTTTTTATAAATTTCTATTGCTTTTGATCCGTATGAAGTAGCTTCTTCGTAGAAACCTATCGTAGCATAAGAATTAGCTAGATTGATAAGCAAATGGGCACATTCTGGATGATCATCACCAAGAATGGCGCGATTGATTTCTAGGGCCTCTGTTCTTAACTGGAATGCTTTCTCATAGTTTCCCAAATTGTCATAATAGTTTCCAAGGTTTGCAAGAGAGGTGGCATATTCTATATTATGCTCACCAAATGCTTTTTTTCTGATTTCTAAAGCCTCTGTCCCTAGTTGAATAGCTTTATTATTGTCGCCTAAATCAGCATAGTAATTTGCAAGATTGTTTAAGGAAACAGCATATTCGGGATCTTCTTTACCAAATACCTGTTCTCTGATTTCAAGAGCTTCTGTTGCTAATCGAATGGCGTTGTTGTAATCACCAAGATAAAAATAACAACTAGCCATTTCACTTAACGTACTTGCATATTGAGAATCGTCTTTGCCAAATACTTGCTCTTTGATTTGGAGAATTTCTTCACCTAATTCTAATGCTTCCTTATAGTTCCCATTGTGATAATAACTACTTAAAAGGTGGTCCGAAATGTTGATGTAAACCGATTGGTCTTCTTGATTACTGTCCAAGAAAAGCTCTTTTGCCTCTCTTCCGGTTTTGATTGCTTGCTTGTAATCTTCCATTTGATAATAGCAATCAGCTAGGTTCATCAAAGAAGTTATATAGTTAAAATCTTCTTTGCCATATGATTCTTCATAGATTTCCAGAACTATTGTTATTAATCGAACTGCCTCATCAAGATTTGGCAGATTCATATAGCAAACAGCAAGATTATTTAACGTTACTGCATATGAAGGATGAGAATCTCCATAAATATTTTTTATGATATTTGAAGATTCTGTGAGCGCTTCTACCGCTTTATCAAAATTGCCGGTCTCTATACATAGCGTTCCATATTCTCTTTTGAGAAAAGCATAGTATTCATCTGATGAGATATTTCCTTCAGCCTCTTTGTGAAGGCGTAATACTTGTTCACATTGCTTCTGGGCTTCATGATATTTACCTAATTGTTTATAACAATACATTATCATTCCTGTTGAATATCCACAGAACGGATGCATTTCACCTGCAACTGTTTTGTAAATCTCCGAAGCTTCAGAAAGTGCTGATAACGATGATTCATAGTCGCCCAAGTCGAAACACAAATCTCCATATTCTCCTTCAAGACTAGCAAAGACAGTATCTTGTGAAACGTCTCCAGCCAATTCTTTATAAAGGCGCAATGCATTTTTAAAACTGAGGCAGGCATCATGATTGTCGCCTGACTCATATGCAGCAGTGAGACGTTGAACATAGTAATTCAACGAATCTTCCTTCTCATCAGCCATGACAATTGTAGTCATGCTAACGAGGCTCAAAAAAATTACCAATATACATTTCATACAAACACGGATTATGTTATGGTAAAGAGGCCCACAAAAGATCATGGGCCTCATGAACTACTGCAAATTTAAGCATTTTTCCTTAAACTCACTATCGTGAGTGCGTTTTATTTCAAAAACTCTTTAATGACGCCCTCGGTGTTTGAGGGAAGGTCGGTTTCTGTAATCTTGAATGTCTTGATTCCCATGCTGTCAAACCACTCGCTGATTGTAGACTTGATTTTAGCGAAGTCACTGACAGGGTTGGCATTTACTTCTAGGACCAATACTTCAAGATTATCCACCTCTTGTCCTGTCGGCATTAAGTTGATTCCGTCGGCCAAAGTGCGCTTGGTGATGAAATTGGCCTTGCCGTTCTCTTCAACCTTGTGATTCAGATCATAGATATAACCATCTGTGAGAATTACCAGAACATTTCGATATCCATCCTTAACGCAATAGTCATTAACTTTGGAGTTAAAGAAGCCCCAAATATCACTACCGGTAAAGTTGTGCTGGTTAATGGCATCGTTATAGATTACCTGAAGATCTTTGTTAAAGTCTCTCGCCAAGTCGTTTGCACGTTGCAGCTTTGCAACAAGGTCTTTCTTGGTGTAGCGTCCAAAGTCTACTTCAAGCGCTTGAGCTCGCTTGTTGATAGCCGAGTCCAAGGGAGCCGGGTAGAACACGATCTTCATGCGATCCTTGGCGTATCGAATGTTCTTAGACTGTGCCTTGTCTGCGACATATTGGGCGATAGTATTGAGAAGCGCTGTGTCTTTCTCGGCTTGCCTTAAGCCATCGCGGGTCTTGATGATTCGATCACTCAGGTCGATAAAGACCGTGAGGTTGATCGGCTGATTCGGCTTTGGATTTACCGATTCATCTTGAGGAGTGTCGGCTCCTTTCTTATTATCGTCTCCGCAGGAGGAACAAGCCAGGATTAATGCACCGAGCAGGAAGAGAGAAATAATAGTTGTTAAAATGTTCGTTTTCATTGTTCTGTCGTTTATTAGTTGATAGTGTATGCTTCTATTAAATGGATGCGATTACCGCATCAAGTTGAGCCCTTGCATCTGAAATGTCGTGGCTACTTGCTCCGATTTGTTTCATATAGCTGATCCAGCCCTGGAAGAAATTATTAAGCTCTCTCTTGATGGCATTAGTATCATATGCTACGCCGTTAGTAATCTTGGACCTCAGGCTGGCGATATCACACTTCTTGCTGGCGATGGCAGCATTGCAGTTATTGATGGACTGCTCTTCATCGGCAATTTGCTTCTTAATCTCATCGATAGCTTTGTTGCATTCCTTTTTGGTTGATAAACCGGCTGTCATCTCAGCATAGGAATCCATAGTGAAGTCGAAAACGAGTCCCCAAATCACATAGGCGATAAATCCTGCAAAGATGATAACCCAGAAATTGGGGCTCTCGAATGCCATAGACATCAAGTAATTGGGTGCATCCAGTGTGGGGATATACATCTTCTCAGAGATCTCAAAAGCCAGCAAGGCATCAAAGACAAAGGTCACAATATAGAGCATCGAGATTTTGAAATATTTGCTTGCCCCTTGTTTCTGGGTGAAACGATGGAGCAAAAAGCCTAAACCTAAAAAGATTACAGGCATGAGCAGTACGAACAGGAACTGTCCCACCGAAGTATTCCATGCGTCACCATATGCCTTCGGATAAAAAATGGCATTGACCATCTCCACGTCATCGTCGGGACGGAAGAAGGCAGAATAGCTAGCAGAACTGTAAAAAACAAATAGGTATACACCCAAGAAAAAGTTAATTACAGCACCAATGGTAAAATATACCTTAGCCAATGTTCTGTTTTCTTTCAGTGCGTCTTCTATACGCTTCTTAAGATCTTGAATGGAAGCATTCAACGAAGCGATCTTGTTGCGATGGTTCGCAATTTTGTCATTCGTTGCAGCGATGTCGTTCTCATGAGATTCAATCTCAGCCTGTACTCCAGCTTTATAATCTTCCTGGGCCCGTTCATCTTGTGCCTGCTTTAACTTGATATCCTGCACTACAGAATTCAAGGCCGGCTGCAGTGCAACAGGAGATGCATTTGTCATACCAGCTCTGCGAGTTCCCCACTGCTGATAAGTCTCGGTGGACTTTTTCATGCCATCATTAGCCTCGATAATCGGCATGTGTACAACCTCGGCATCAAGAGGCTTGTTGTTTGTGATACTGTTTGTCATGTCAAATCGTTTTTATTGTTTATAATTGTTTGTTCGACTCTTTATACGACAATATGAGAAAAGTAAACAGCCATCTTATTTTATTTATGTATATTTGAGGGCAAGTTCATTTAAATGGATGATTTCCCGGATAAATGTTTACATTTTTGTAAAGTGTGTATAAAGGAAGGAAAACAATCTTTTTTCAAGTTTAAATAATATTGAAAATAGCAATTATGAATAAGTGTAGCAAATATCTCAACTGGATAGGAGTAGCGATTCTCTTTGTGTGTGTTGGTTGTTCTGGCACCAGCAGCTATCAGCAGCGGGAGGACGAGCGTATGGCAGAGCGGGAACGCCAGGCGATGGCAGAGTACAATCCGACAAAATATCTGATTAAAACATCTCTTCTCGAAGAAGATGAGTTGACGGATGGCAGGGTTATCTTTAAAAAGCCTAGTAATTCAAAAATAAGCAAGATTTTGAACGACGATGAGTTGCCTAAAGGGGATTTTTCATATCACATTGAAGGGCGTAGCGCACCTTGGGAGATTATAGTTTGTAGTTTCGAAGATAACCCGGAGTTTACAGAAGCCGAGTTTGCTGAAATTGCTGGAGAATGGAAACCTGACTGGGCTTCGGGCTTGAAGGAGACGGTGGTTTCAGTAGATGATGAATCGACCAGTGACCAGCGAATCTTTAAACGCAAGGTTCAACTCTCAGGCAAGAACATCAATACTCTTATCTGGAACTTTATTGCCGTTCAAGATCAAACCACCGAAAAATTGTGCATTATTACGGCCTTTTCGACCCGTGGCACGAACATTCCACTGGAAACCGTTTTGAATTCTCTTAAATTCTATAACACTGTTGAAAATTGAAATACAAGTACAACTATAAAATATTAAACATTATGAAGAAAATCATTTTATTGCTGAGTATCAGCTCACTGTTATTCACCTTATCTTCCTGTGGGGACCATAAGGCGAAGATGGATTTGAAGAAGGTTACAATCGAACTAAATCGTCAATGCCCGATGAAGTTTGACGTTGCCACATGTATCGGAGCCAAGATTCAAGACGGCAACCTTGTGGTGGATTATGTCTATGACGAGGAATCCATCAAGCTCGATCATTTGAAGGATCAATCTGAGATGACAAAGAGGCATCTCGCTGAATCCTTTTTCAACTCAAAAGAAGAGTTCGGTAATCTGCTCATACGGGCTGGCTATGGATTTACAGCCAATTACAAAGGTTCTAAAACTAAAGAAATAACCACTGTCCATTTGACCAACGATGAAATCAAACGAGTAATGGAGAATCCTGCGACGAAGAATGAAATCCTGGATTGGGAGGTCCAAATTACGAATTCTATGCTACCAATGGCGGTTGATGAGGCGACAACTCTCGTTTCTCTGGACCAACAGGATGGAGCCGTTTCATATGTTTATGACGTGGATGATGAACAGGTCAACATGTCAACAATGAGTGCCGTGAAGGATGAAATAAAAGAAAACCTTAAGCAAGAACTGGCACAAGAGTGGACTTCGCCCACTTCCACATCCAAAGAATTTCTGACATTAGTGTGCCGGACCAACAAGGCGCTTCGTTATGTGTACCGTGGCAAGACAACTGGGAAAGAAATAGTTATCGAATTCAGCAACTCTGAATTGAGGTTGATTTCTCATGACGTCATTGAGGAAGAGTAACTTAAACAGGTAACACACAATTATCGAAGCATAGAACTTTAACCATCTAACACATACACTAAAATGAACGAGAACGAAATAAACAATCTTCCCGTTGAGGACAATTCTGTGCCTGTTGAAGAACAGAATGACCAAATGACGGATGTTTACATGGGGCCGACACAACCATCTTCAGATATCTATGATGAAGAAAAGCCACAGGATGGTTTTACTTTCAACTGGACTAATCTTCTGTTTGGAGTGGCCATTGTCCTGTGGTGGTCTCTCGGTAATAATGGATTCGCTGCAGATTGGATTTTCTACATCTATCTGGCCATCGTAATAATCATTCATGAACTGGGACATGTGGTGATTGGCAAGTCTTTTGGCTGCCATGTCAAGGGCATGCAGGTCTTCTTCCTCCCGTTTGTGAACTATAAGCCCAAACATGTCCCCGGAGGCAGTTCCTGGCGAAATATCACTTGGAGCTTGGGTGTCCTACCATTGGGCGGACTTACTATGTTTAGGTCACGTGAATTAGAAGAGGAGGAGAAAAAACAGTGGTATTATCAGGAACAGGATGATGGTCCAGAAGAAGAATATACGGTTGCCAAGTCACCCTATATCGATGACAAACCCGCATGGCAGCGACTGCTGATTTCGGCTGCAGGTGTGTTGTTTAATTTCGCTACATTTTTCATCATTTACCTGATCTTGCCATATCTGCCCACTGAATACTATGACATTTGCTGGCCATTAGTGGTACTGTCTCTTTTACTGGCCGTACTGAACTTTTTGCCTGTTTATCCTCTTGACGGTGGTTCCGTTCTATTTGCACTCTATGAAATGATAACTGGCAAGAAACCGTCGCAAGGTTTCACCAAAGTTTGCACCACGATTGGAATCATTTTCATTGTCCTGTTCTTCTGGATTTTCCCTGATTGGCTGAACGGTATATTGGGTAGCGTGTTCAGGGTTTTCTTCTGATATTCTTGAAATACTCAATTCTCATGACATGAGCAAGCGACATTTCTTTTTGTCGATGGCCATCACGGTGTTGGTGGCCGTCGCCCTCTGGAGCATCAAGACAAACGAGAAACCACTGGTGAAGAATGTCGGCTTCTCGGAGATGCAGGACTCAACTTGGGTAGCTGATCCGTTTGACAGCGTCTATGCTCAGGAGATTGTCCCACTGCCGTTAGACTCTATCATTACGGACGGCGACTGGTTTCCAGACACCCTGTGCATAGTCAAAGGTTTTCCTGTTCTTATTGCATGGGACCCGTCGGACCGTTCCGTAATCTATTTTCAAGGCAAAGTGCTTGCCGACGATCCTGCCATGTTCTACGATAACGATGATATCGGGCCATTTACTAGAATCATCCGAGTTGGAGACAAGAAACTGACTATTGATTTTTCGGATACGGCCAGCGTCAACAGGTTGACGCGATTGAGCACGAGTGTCTTGCCTGGATTCAAGCGCTGTCGCTTGAGAAATCAGAAAGACATTAACAAGAATACCAGTGTCGTTTGTGACTATGAGGTAGATGTACCCACGGCCTCGGTATCCAACGGTCGGCACTTAAATCATTGGCTCAACAATCTCGCTCTAGCGACAATCAGTGGACCTGACACCCTCTTAGTGTCTCCTCATTTTGCCGCTTACTATTGGAAAAACCGCAGCAAATATCAGGGTTCTATTGATGACCGTGCTGCTGTGTATGACTATCTGGCCCGCTATTTCATGAATGACGTGAAACCGATCATTGAGAATGACGGTGACTGGTGGGAACGACGATACTACTCTAACCTCAGCTTGAGGGCGAAGTACTCCAATGGCAGGTTTGTGACCTATCAGATGACTACGAATATGAACCTCAATGGCGCCCATGGTTATTTCACGGTGCAGATGGTTTCATATGACCCTATCCATAGTCGTGCAATCGACTGGAACTACATATTCAAGCCAGGCAGCGCTGGGCAAGTCGTGAAGCTCTTGGAACGTATCGCCGAGGCTGACACCGAATATATGAGTTGGAATGCCAACATCTACCGTTATACCTACCACAAAGACGAAGAATGGTATGATGCCGAAGAGTATTTCCTGCCCAACCCCGCTCTCAATGATGAAGGCATTGTGTTTTCCTACCAGCCATATGAGATTGCCTGCTTTGCAGCCGGCATGTACCACTTCACCATCCCCTACAACCTAGTAATGGACTACCTCACCGACGAGGCCAAATGGTGCCTCGGCATGGAATAACCACAGCGCCATCTTTGAACAAAATAATACCGCTCCGAGATTAACAGGGCGGTATTACTATGATATGACTCAATGTCGATCACATGTAATAGGAATAGTAACCATTCTTGTCTGCAAAGAAATATGATCCGTCGCTCAAGAACTTGATGCGGAAAACATTCAATTTAGAGCTTGACAATTTGTCTTTGAGTTTATAAGGTACATTTCCCAAGAATTTGTAACCCTCGGCGTAGCACAGGGCCAAGCCATCGTCAGTGATGTGTGCAGCCCAGAGCTGGCCAAATTGGTACATGCCGTCCTCAATCCAACCATATATCTCTGTAGTAGATGCGGCAACGTGTTCCGTTGAAATGATGATCCAGTCACCGGCATCATTAAAGGTCACTGAAGTAACGACTTCACCATTGGAATTATATTCCCTCAGCTTTCGCTCAAGCGAATAAGGCAGGTTGTTCCAAATAAAGCCATTTGTGCCGTAAAGCACCAGCCAGCGGCCATTATCTGTCAACTGGACATCGTCAATGAACTCGCCTTTGTCATGCAGGGATTTCAACGCATCCTTCAATCCCACAGGCACACCACTACACGAATATCCGTTTTTACCGTATAGAGCGACATCGCCACCATAACGGGTGATAGCGACGTTTCTCGCACTGCCCCATGACTTGATGGATTTCTTCACATAATCCCTGCTGGATTGTGCTGACACATTGAAACAACCCAGGAATACAATTAATAAGCTTGCAAAAATGTAACGTTTCATAATTCTTATGTTTAATTGATTAGTCAATGCTCATTACAGAGCGAGAAAACGCTCTATTGTATTCTTTTATACAATAGGACTAATAAAGTAAACATGAAGAATTTAAGCTGTTATTCTGTTCGTGATGACAAATCAATCCAAAGCATCCATCAAGATGAACGCGGCCCAGTGTCGAGGATCTGGATCAATAGCCCGTAACTCTTGTTGGGCTGCAGCAAATGACTGGCGGATTGACTCGCCTTGGGCAAGATGGGTGTAGAAGGACTTCATCATATTCTCTGTTACAAGATCATCAACCTTCCACAGGCTCATCATGATGGACTGAGCTCCCGCTTTCTTGAAGGCTCGTTGGAGACCAAATACACCTTCACTACCGCTGATATCCCCTAACGCCGTCTCACATGCAGACAGCACAACAAGATGTAGTCCCCTTAAATCCAACTGGGAAATTTCCTTGGCAGTGAGGACTCCGTCGTCGAGGCTATCTGGTAAAGTTTCGTTGTTGAATACTCGGTTGCATCCCGCCATCATCAGTCCAGAACGTGACAGAGCCTTGTCTTCTACAGGAGCTTTTCTTTCATTGTCTCCTAAAAACCTCAAGTTATCCGACATTTGTTTCTGCTGTTCCGCCTCTTCTGGGGTCCAATAGAAACCGTGTGTGCCGATATGGAGCAGTGAGGTGCTGTGACCCGAAAGGGCCTTGAAAGATTCTTCCGTGCCGCGACTGTCATGATACTCAAAAGTGATGATTCCTTTTTCTTTAAGTGTTTTTGAAATGAATTCCGACTCTCTTAGTGATCCTTCGAGTCGTCCACAGCCGGCACGCAACGATGAACCTTCGAGCGAGCGGTGAACTGTCATATTGGAATTGATGCTATGTGATGGAGGAATGGCGAACCCGTGATTGGCTTCCATCAGTTCCCTGGAAGATGCATCATAGTCTAATCCGCCATAGATGGTAGCTGTTGTCATCTTGGTCTCTTTATCTTTAGTAACTAATTCCCTAGTAGACGACAAACGATAGCATTCCTTGCCTTCCATGCTTGGAAGATACTCGATACCGATGTTGTGTAGCATGCCAGAAGCGGAGAAATAGGCTCTTGACTTACCCTCAAGTCGAGAGGCAAGAGGTGCCCATACCAAAGAGTCAGCTTTAAAGGAATGGTACGTTCCATCTTCTCCCGAAGCGTTAAGCAAATCTTGCTCAGCAAATAAAGGTGTCAGGACGGGATCCTTATCACCTTTGCAAAGCGTCAATGCGACATAGGCTGTTTTACTGTCCTCATCACAATATGAAAGGAATTCGATAGCGATGTCGTTATCTCCGAGTTTATTCTGAACATCACGCCAGGTGATACTTAAATTGCGAGTATAGTCTCCAAATTCCTTGACTCGAGCCACCAGTTGTCGCTCCAATGCCGATGAAACGCTTTCAAGTGAATCACAATTTATTTGACGCTCTGCAATCGGCTTGGAATATTGAACATTCAATATCTGGCGATTCTGACGCAGTTCGGAATACATCCGAAAGGCTTCTTCATCTCCTTTTTCCTGAATCAACTTGGCCATCTCGAGCTCCGTTGATAGCAGTAAGCCCTTAGCAAACAGGGCTACGTTGTCATATAATACAGATGCGGCATTAGGCGCCCCAGAATGTATAATAACTTCTGGTACCCACTGGTTAAGTGCAAAACTGTATTTGCCCCAGTATTGAAAGCGTTCATTAGAAGTCAATCCAGAGAAAGAATTAAGAACATTTTTGCGGGCGCATGACACATATTCTGTTAATAATGGTATCGCCTTATTGTAATTACCATTATCAGAATAGAAATATACTAAATTCTCCAATGATCTGACATAGCCGGGATGTTCCGTACCAAAAACCGTCTTTTGGATTGCTATAGCTTTTGTTTCAAACTCTATTGCTTTTGTGTGATTTCCAAGTGTGAAGTAATATGTCGCAAGGTTTCCTAATGGGATTGCATAACTAGGATGTTCTTCACCCAAGGTTTTCCTGTAGATGTCTAAAGCTTGTGTTGTGAGTTCAATGGCTTTAGCGCAGTCGCCTAATTCAGAATAATGAGCAGCTAAATTAGTCAATGACCAAGCATAATCAGGATGATTATCACCCTCATATTTCTTTATTATTTCTGTTGCCTCTGTTGCTAACGAAATGGTCTCATAATAGTTGCCAATACTAGCATAATCAGCAGACATATTGTTTAGTAAAGTAGCATAACCAGCATAGTAACCAGAATAACCAGTATTATCTTTTCCAATGATGGTTATTAAAACCCCTATCGCTTCAGTTCTTAATTTAATTGCTGTATTGTAGTCTCCAAGAGAGGAATAACAAGAGGCAAGATCACTTAAATTCACGGCATAGCCTACATGATTTGTGCCTAATGTGTTCTTTATGATTTCAAGCGCCTCCGTTCCCCGTCGAATGGCTTCATTGTAATTACCCAAAGAATAATAACAAGTAGCTAGTTCAGTCAATAAGTTACCTAAATCTTGATCTTCACCAACAGAAACTTGCTTTTTGATTCCAATAGCTTCATTAAATAATCTAATGGCCTCATCGTAGTTGCCGAGAAATCTGTGAAAAGTAGCTAAGTCACTTAATAGCAAAGCATATTTTGAATCATTTGAGCTAGAAGAAAGATCTAAACGGTCTATGGCCATCGTTCCTAAACGTATTGCTTCGTTGTAGTTGCCAAGGTGATAATAACACCAAGCAAGACTCTCTAACGACGTAACAGCATGTGGGTGATTGTTCCCATAGACGGTGTCAAAGATTCGCAAGCTTTCTGTTAGGGCATCGATGGCCGACTTATAGTTTTCGGTTTCACAGCATAGGTTACCATAAACAGTTAACATGCCAGCATAACCTGTATCTTGTGAAATATCATTACTGTCTTGTTTGTAAATGCGAAGAACATTCCGCTGGCTATCGCAGGCTTTCTTCAAATCTCCTGTCTTATAAGCGGTATCGAATTGTTGAAAGTAATAATACAACGAATCTTCAATTTCGTCCGCCATGAGAGTTGTGGTCATGCTAAGGAAGCCCAATATAATTACAAGAATGCGTTTCATCTTTTTTGTGTTTAGTCTGCGAATGTACGAACTATTTGAGACATGACAAAAAGGTTCAAGGAATATTGCAATACAAAAGTCTCGGTTTTTGTTTACCTTTTTTCATTTGTCGTATATTATGGTGTAACAGCACTTGATTTCAGAATTGAAATTTTTCCCATAGGTGCTGATGAGACAAGTATTAATTTGTCAACGTAGTGGGAGCGTGGCAAACTAAAAAATATAGAATTATGTGGTTCTGGTTAATTGTAATAGCAGTGATCGTTGGAGGTATTATTTCCGCATCAAATGGTGAAGGCTTTACCGAAGGTGCCGTAGCTGGCGGACTGGGTTGCGCATCAGTACTCTTCAGGTTGTTTATCGCAGGACTTTCGATCTTTGCTGTCATCTGGCTCTTTGGAGCAATCTTCGGATAAAAGTTATAAGTCGAAAAACACACTTCATAATCATCATGTGATGTTCATGGCGTATGGGTGAAGAAAAAACAACAATCACCGATACGCCATTATTATTGAAAAAGTCCCTCATTATTGGGTTCAATCCAATGCGTCTAAGAGGATGAAGGCTGCCCAGTATTTGGGATCTGGGTATTTCTCCTTGACGACAGATTGGGCTTGCCTGAGGGCAGCGTATTTGCTCAATCCCGATATCCAATTCTTGTAGAATTCTGTCATCAGCAAGTGCGTTGCCTCATCATCAACTTCCCACAGGCTCATGAGGATGGACTGTGCACCCGCCTTTTTGAATCCACGCTGAAGACCGAAGACACCTTCACCATAATCAATGTCTCCCAATGCCGTCTGACAGGCACTCAACACAACTAAGTCAAGACCTCGAAGGTCAGTCTGCGCTATCTCAAGTGCATTGAGAATACCATCGTCTTGCCCATTTGGAGGCAAACTATCTTGCAGAATCTGGTTTGCTCCTGCAAAGCATAATCCGCAACGCAAAAGCGATTGGTCTTCGAAGTTACTGGGTCTTTCATCTCCAATTAGCATCATACGTATATGATCGCTCATATTGTCCGCCTCCTCAATGTCATAGTAGAAACCATGAGTGGCGATATGCAGCAACGATTTTCGCTGACCTGATAACGCCTTAAAGGACTCCTCACTGGCCAGTAATCCAGTTAAAGTATCACAAGAAATACCATTGGAGGTAAGCATAGAAGATATCTCTTTTAATTCGGTGAGTGCATATGGGAGTGGTTGGACACCATAACGCATTGTTCGGTAATCAAAACCGCCTCGTTTTTGTCCTGGTACAGCATTCATAGCGTAGTAGTCCTTTACATATCTTGGGGCGGAGCCCATTACAGCTGCGTATGTGGTATCATAATCTATACCTCCGAACAGACTTGCACTCTTTAAAGAGGCTGCTGGCAGGTGAGTCACTAGCTCCCTGGTTGACGACAATCGAAAGCATTCTTTGCCCTCCATGCTTGGAAGGTATTCAATTCCAACATTGTGAAGCATACCGGAGCCTGAGAAATAGATATGTGATTTGCCTTCAAGACGAGAGGCAAGAGGTTCCCAAATCAAAGAATCAGCCGTTGATGTCTGATAAGTCCCATCTTCACCAGATGCTTCTTCCATCTCAAGTTCAGTAAACAATCTGGTTAGAACAGGTGCTGTATCGTTTTGGCATAGTGTCAAAGCAACATAGACGGTTGTGCTATCATTCTCGGGATAAGACAAGAATTCTATTGCAATATCGTTTTTATTCAGCTTACTTTGCACATCTTGCCACGTTATACTAAGGTTCTTTGTATAATCACCGATTTCTTTGACGCGGAATGCCAACTGTCGTTCCAAAGAAGTTATGACGTACTCCATAGAATCACAGTCTATCTCACGTTCATCAATTGTCATTGAAAATTGTTCATTTAACACTTCGCGATTCCTTCGCAGCTTTGAATACAATTGAAGTGACTCTGTATCTCCACTTTCCTCTATTAGTTTTGATATTTCTAACTCAGTCGTCAGCAGCAAACCCTTAGCAAATAAGGAGATATTGTCATAAAGAATGGATGCGGCATCGGGTAAATTGGAATGAATGATCACCATAGGAGCATAATAACTGAAATGATAATTGTATTTATCCCAATACATTAGTCGCTCATTTGCTGTCAGTCCCAAAAAATTAGAAAGAATATTATCGCGAACAAGTTGCAAATATTCTTTTATTAATGAAACAGCTTGTCCCTTATTGCTAATAATGTAGTGCCAGTAAGAAAGATTTGTTAGAAAAAGAGCAAATTTGTCATCAAAACTTTTCTCGTTTGACTCTTCGTAAATCTTTAAAGCGATTGTTCCTAAGCGTATAGCTTCTTCAATATTGCCTTGATCCATGTATGCGCAAGCAAGATTATTTAAAGCATTCGCATAGAGAGGATGGTCAATTCCATATAATTTCTTCCTGATTTCTAACGATTCTTTGAGCAGAGGTATAGCCTTTATATATTTGCCAAGCCCCGAATAATCATTAGCCAGATTATTAAGTAACATTGCGTAATCAAGATTATCTGTGCCTTGATTCTTCTTGACTATTTTCAATGCTTTTTTATTTAATTGAATTGATTCATGATAGTAATTTATATGAAAATAATAAGAAGCAAGGCACATCAATAAACTGGCATAATCCGGATGTTTGTTGCCTAATTGTTTTCCTAATATATCGGCAGATTCGGTACCTAACCGTATCGCTTCATCATAGTTGCCAATGAAATCATTGTAATCAGCAAGGCGGCTTAAGGACTCAGCGTAAACGATGTGCTCCGATCCTAATTCATTCTTTAGTATATCAGTTGCTTGAGCACATAATTTTATCGCTTCAGAGTAATTACCAAGATTGGCGTAATACGCAGCAAGATTAACCATAGAGACAGCATAATCCCGATGCTCTTTGCCCAACACATTCTTTGTCATTTCCAACGCTTCGGTTCCTAACTTGATTGCTTCATCATAGTTGCCCAATGCTGCGAAGCAAGCAGAGATATTATCTAGAGATATAGCATATTCGGGATGGTCTGAACCAAGTGTCCTTTTTTGGATTTCCAAAGCCTGTGTACCAAGTTCAAGGGCGTGAGCATACTCACCAAGGCCTAAATAACATCTTGAGACACAGGCTAAAGATTTAGCATAATCGGGATGCTCTTCACCCAATAACCTTTTGCGAACCTGTAGCGCCTCTGTACCTAGTTCAAGGGCTTTCAAGTAGTCGCCTGATCCTTCATATGAGTTAGCGAGGTTGTTCAATAAAATGGCATAATGAGAATCTTCACCTGATATCTTTTTATGAATCTTCAGTGCTTGTATACCTAACTCAATGGCTTTTGAGTAGTCACCATCTCCTTTATATGCTTGGGCTAAGATATTCAATGAATTGACATAATCGGCATGTTCCTCGCCAAGAATTTTCTTTCGGATAAGTAGTGCCTGATTGCCCAGGTCTATTGCTTTTTCATAGTCGCTAAGATGTTTATAATATAACGCAAGGCTGCTTAAAGAAGAAACGTAATCAGAGTGTTCTTCGCCCAGGGCCTTCTTATATATTTCCATGGCCTTTGTTTCTGGTTCGATTGCTTTCGAGTAGTCTCCAATCTCATAATAACAACTGGCTAGATTGCTCAAAGAATTGGCATAATCAAGGTGCTCTTCACCTAGGGACTTCTTACGAATACTCAACGCTTGTGTGTAAAGTGCTAATGCTGTTTCGTAATCTCCAAGATCGTAGTAATAACCTGCTAAGTCAAATAATGCAGTAGCGTAATCAGGATGCTCTTCCCCCTGCACTTTTTTCTGAATTTCCGCAATCTGTGTGCCATACTCAATGGCCTTCTCGTAGTCTTCAATATCGGAAAAATAGGATGCGAGGTTATTTAACGAGATGATAAAAAGAGGATGCTCTTCACCCAAGACTCTTTTTCTGATTTCCATCGCTTGTGTTCCGAGATCAATCGCTTTGCCATGGTCACCAAGGTCAGAATAATAAACCGCAAGATCGTTCAACGAATTAGCATAAGACGGATGTTCTTCTCCAAATAACTTTTTGCTTAATTCCAAGGTCTGTGTGTCAAGCTCTATGGCTCTTTCCGTCTCTCCATTATAAAAATAACAATCAGCCAATTTGGATAAAATATTAAGATAATCTTCATTATCTTTTGACATCTCTCCCATCTCATTAAGGAGTTCTGTACCGATGGCGATGGCTTGTTCATATTGCTCCTCTTCGTAGTATTTAATGAAGGCAGATTTCTTTGAGTCGACATCCTGTGCATGAATACCAACTGAAATAAGGATTGAGAGCAAAAGAAAAAGAAACCGTTTCATGTTAATACAGATTATGTTATAGTAAAAGAGGCCCATTATTGATCATGGGCCTCATGAACCACCGCAAAGGTAGTTATTATTTCACTAACTTAACTTGATGCTTGTCTATTTTTTGCAAAGAACCATTCACCTCATAAGTTTCTTTACCAATGCATAATCAAAAGCGGCTTTCTCCTGGATTTGAGATCCTCAAGACCTGGCTACGGTTGTCAATCTCGATGCGTCCCAATCTACCTAGTACACTTTGCCCGAGCAGGAGAGGGGCCTTTTGGTTGCGTACGACTGATGCTCTGACATTCTTGAGGTTAAAGTCACCAAAATCAACACTCTTGAGGTTGATGACGGTACCCACGTTGATATCTCCATTGGCGTCTACATATCGCTCACTGCCGATAATGTCATTGTCAGTCAAGTAACCATTCTTCATCATGAAGTTAGCCTCAACCAATGAAATGGTCACATCGCTGGCACCGGTATCAAAGACGAAATGCAGTGGCAAGCCGTTAATCTGGCACTTGACTTTACAGATCCCACCTTCTTTAACAAAGGGCACCTCTCCCGTTTTCAATTCAATGGATTCTTCAGAGGTGATAACTGGGTCATCCTGCTCTTGTTGCGACTTGTAACGCTCAATGAGCTGCTTGTATTCCTTGCTGTCACGGATGAAATCCAGGTAGGAATCTCGCTCAAAATGGGCAAAACGAAAATATCCCAACTCAAGAGCTTGCTCCATATACTTCAATGCGTTGGCCTTGTCCTGCATTCTGGAGTAGAGGCACGCAGCATCATAATAATTGCCAGCTTCAGTGGTGTCACGAGAGAGGACAATGTTCAGCGTTTCAATCGCTTTATCATATTGGCCTAATACTTGATAGGCATAGAAGATGCATTCGAATTCAGTTGAGTCCTTCTCAAGTTCGATGACTTTCTTGGAATCCGCTTCAGCCAGGTCCCTTTTCCCTTGTTTGAGATAAACATCACAACGAGTGCTGTAGGCGTAAGCATAAGTCGGATCCAGAACGATGGACATTGACAGGTCATCAAGAGCGCCATCAAGGTCACCAACCAACTCTTTGTACCAGCCGCGACGATAGTATCCCCAGTCATAGTCAGGACACTCTTTGAGAATCTCATCCCACATGGCGATTGCTTGCTCAGCTTCACCCAAATCGTAGAGGATATCGGCTTTGTAAATCTTGTTATTGATGTCCGTGCTATCGATATTAAATGCACGATTGATGTTGTCCATAGCCCGGTCATAGTTTCCCAATTCAATGTGACACATGGCGATATGCCTATAGGTTACATCCGAAACCTCGATATCGTTGGCCTCGGCATAGGCCAGGATAGCTTTCTGGTATCGCTTGTTCTCCTCAAGGATAAGCCCTGTCAGGTAAGGCCACATAGCATCGCCCGGCGATTTTGCGGACTTAATCTTGATCTTCGAGAGAAGAATCGTTAAAGCAGGCTCCTTGATAGTATTGGCCATCAGTGACACTGCTTTCCTGTCCCAATCAAGCGACATTGCCGAGATGATGTCGTCTGTTGCTTTGTCCCAGTTCTCAAGCCCCAGATACGCTTCTGCACGGAACGCATAGCCCGACGAATAGTCACTTGCCAGTTTCGTAACATAGTCAAACTGCTTAATGGCATCCTCCCATCGCTTTTGGTCGTTGTAATTCCTGCCAAGCCCCATGTATCCTAAGACGTTGCCAGGGTCCAACTCAATCATTTTCTTGAACTCCGCTTCAGCGAGGTCATACTTCTTCTGCTCATAATAAATTTGAGCACGATCATCTCGAAGGTTTGCGTTTTTGGGGTCAGTGTGTATAGCAGTGGCGTAATCATCCATTGCTTTGATGGTGTCACCAAGGGCTAAATATACCTTTGCCCTAGTCGTCAGGCCGAATAACACATACTCGGTATCTTTCTTTGGCAGGTATTTCAGGGCTTGGTTTGCTGCCGTTAACGCCTTGCCGTACTCTTTCTTCTCAAGTCTCATCATGGCAATCCATGAATAGGAATATCCATTCTTGGGGTTCTCATTCAGGTCCCGATTCAGGAAATCAATCGCTTCAGAATAATTCTTGTTTTGAACCGCCTCAATGCCCCGCTGGTAATTGTAAGACACAGGACGGTTGTACGCTTGCGATGCAAGGCAACCAAGGCAAATCACGATGAGTAAGAGTAATAATCTCAGATGTTCCATTTTTTTTGAGTTTATGATATTTATTTTTTTTGATTCCATGTTTTAATACTCAAATCTCCATTCTGTAAACATGATCCCTTCAATAATTGTAGGGAATTAGAGCTTTAGAATAGGATTCTTTTGAGATGGCTATGCTTGTTGAACGAATAAAGAATACATGTATTTCTTTGAGAATATGAAGAATAATGATATCTTTGCAAGAACTGTTTTTAAACGATAAATGATAAATATAGTATTATGAATACTCAGAATAATGCAAATATGGAAGAACAAGAAAAGATTGAAATTTTTCAACATGGCCCTTGTCTAATTTGTGGTAAAAATGATGCTTCAAAGACAAACTCGCATTTAGTGCCTAGTTTTTTGGTGGCAATGTATGATAGTTACGATAATTCAGGAGAACGAGGCAAGGATTTACTATTCTCTATTGGGGATAGAGAACGATTAGTGTATGTTGGCGCTCTTCCCGATACTAAATATGAAGAAATATTTGATGACCAGAGCTTAAAGAATGAAGATTTGATTAATGAGTTAAAGAACGATCCTAATGCTGCAGATTATGTGTTCTGCCATTCGTGTGAGGAGTTATTAGCAAAACATTTAGAAGCACCTTATGCAGATTCCATAAAAAAGAAAAGACCTATTGATGCACCAACTGCTTATTTCTTTTGGCTCTCTATAATATGGCGAATGACCGCTTGTGGACAAGATTTTGGCTTTCGCTTAGATGAAAGTATTTCTGAGTCACTCCATGATTTGCTTGCTGGATATTTTGATAATGGAGATCAGATGAAACCGCAATCGGAGTTTTTCAATTATAAGTTGCTATATTGCCCTGGTTTTTGCGAGAGGACACAAAAAGGAGGGCAATACTGTGATTATAATGGTAGTATTTTGACTTTTATTATTGCCGATTTTATACTTATTGGGTACTTTGGGGGTGTAAAGAATCTTCCTGATGATTATATGTTTGAATGCCTCAGACCAATAATTAATCAAGCAATAGTTAATGATGGCACGAAGAGTCATGAACAAAAGTTTGAAATCACTGATGATGTCATGGGCGCTGCAATTAATACAATTCAATCATATGGAGTACAAGTTAAGCTGAAATACTATGTAAATATAATAGTCAATCTTTGGAAACAATTTAGAATACCGTTACCCCTCAATAATCAAATTATACAAGAAATAATAGAAGAAGTCTTTTCTGAAGATTTAAAACTAGCAGAACGAGACACTATCCCTATTACTGCTATAGCAATTAAAAAGGTATTGATTAAACATGGTGTTTTTGTGCAGTAATAGTTGCACTTCGGAAGAGATAGTTTGCGTTTCTTTCGTGTTTAGTATTCACGCGTCATATACTTATGGACTTGGGTTCGGTAAGATGATTAAAACCGAAAAGAAAATGGCCCGAAAGCCATTCTCTAGAAATGATAGTCGTTTTACCACCTCAATCTTGTGGAATCAGAGGTGATATTTCGGTTTTAGGCGTTTTACTACTCGGATGTTCTTGGCCTTGGGATATTTCACCTTAGCCTTGAGATAATCGAACACCCTATTAGACGCCATAATCTTGATGGTTTTTCCGTCGACTTTCACTTCCCATACGTTGTAGAAAGGCATCGGGAACGGGTCAATCAGAACTGTCCATTCAATCAAATTTGCTATAATCTTCTCTTTCATTTCAGTTGATATCGGTTAATGAGGATTGAGACCTGCTTTGCAGTGAATTTACCACCCCTCGAAGTCGTGAATCCTTCGTTGTTTAATATTCTAGCCATCTCGCTCAGGTTGTTGGTATCACGTATCAGGATCTTCAGCATTGCAACCGCTCGTTTATTGTGAGGGTTGTTAGCTGCTTTCTCCTGGTTCGTTTGCCGGCTGTTCGTGATAGCTTTCTCCATATTGCCCGTTAAGTTCTCAGGTTTACCAAGTTGACATCCTTGCTCCTTCTTCACTTGTAGGGCTGCTCTGGTACGCTGTCTTATCAATCC
>JAEEGL010623684.1_pt1 | contig 49412 bp, 19 predicted proteins | sample 9134231 | NCBI WGS metagenome assembly JAEEGL01 (sample SAMN16246548, study PRJNA631951) | gut metagenome | biome: gut microbiome; feature: rumen; material: fiber-attached | host: Bos | place: Iran: Karaj | collected 2018-10 | reverse complement strand
TTGACCTCTCCCTTACATCCTGTCTTGTTGTCCACTACCTGGTAGCTGAACATGCCTCCGTCGGCTGACTCCAAGCCCTCAAAGAATTTCTCGTCCTTGTTGTCTCCCAACGGTGAGCCTGTCAATGTGTCGGCTCCCTTCCACCAGTGGATTGTATAGTCTGATGCTGTTCCCTTTGTCAGCGTCATGTCAACAAGGTCTTTGCCCTCACCTTCACAGAATTCAGCCTGTGGATTTCGGAACTCTGCGTCGGGAACAGGATCAGCGACAATAATTATTTCAGCTTCCTTAATACAATCTTTCTGACCAGGGTAATCAGCATCTTCAGAAGTCAATTTTACAGAAAGACCTTTTTCGGTAGCGTCTTCCCATGACACCACTAATTCTTCCGCCACCGAACCCTGGACTGGAGTCTTATCAACTCCATCAAGAGACCATGTCATCAAAAAATTAGAATAAGCATCACCCTTTTCAGTAGTAGAAGTCACATCATTAGAATTAAGAGTGACACTTTCACCTTTACAAAGATGTATTGTTTTCTTCTTGTTTTCGACAACAGCTTTTTCCGATGATATAATCTCAATATCCTCACTTGCTGTACAAGTAGGGCAATCTATAGTTATCGTAAATGGATCTGATATTGAATAATCACTACAAACATCAACATCAGAAGCCATATTTGGATCACTTGCAAACGCATTTGCCGTAGCTTCACTAGCGACAATGACTCTCATATATATTTTTTCAGGATCAGTGAAACTAGCAGTCACTTCATCAGAATTGAACTTAATTGAATTTGATGAAGAAAGACGCAGATGTTTCCAATTCTTCTTATCTATAGAATATTGTAAAACATAATGTTGTTTTCCAGAGAAGAAATTCTTTAGAAGTTCTGTCTCAGGCATAACAACCTCAAGATCAGCGTCAGAACAAACAGTTGTATCAAGTTGAAGAGTCGACTCGTCATAATATGCAGAAATCTGAGGCGGAGCACATGTCATAAACTTAATATCATCAATGATCAAGTCATTTCCCTTTAACCAATAATTAGGAACATCACATTGTGTACCACAATCAGCAATAATTTGTACGATCACACTTGACTCATCCTTTAATAAAATATTATCAATTGAGCATTTTATCCATCCGCCACCAGCAGAAGCGACAACATTCTCATTCATCAACTCTTTTCCATCAACATCCTTTAGTACCTCTCCCGTTGTTGCAGAAATCAGTTTGATAGTAACAAGAGGGTCTGTACCTCCACTCAAATTAGCGATATAGCACTCAAATGAGAGTGATTTTCCTGGACAAAGGCCATCGATTGTATTTTCAAAAATCGTGCCTTTGAAATTTTCTTTTACGTTGATGAACAGAGCAGCTCCGTTCTCACGTCCATCAATCACACTTGTATGATCAGCAGTAACACCATCCATCCAAGTAGCTGGATTGTTCGGATTAAAATCTCCTGTAGACAAATTATATCCTAATGGTGTAGGTACAAGCACAGCATAAGTACCATCATTAACCTGACCAGTCAAATCCAACTTATGATCGGCAATAGAGAAATTTGTACTTGTTCTATAAGCGACATTTGTTGCCTGCCCTCCCAGTGTAGTTTCTTTTCCTTCAGAATCGACATAATCATAAGGACCAGTAAAATAACCAAATGTCTCATTAAACACATTTTTTCTAGACGCAGGTTTTCCACCGACAACGCAACAAGTCATTGCCTTCACAGTCAAGGTATTACTTTCCTGTCCATCCACGAAACAACGATACATAGATGTTTTTTCCAATTCATCCAGTGCAGAAGGTGTTGTGGATATAGTTTCCCATGAAGAACCGCCATCTGTAGAACGTTCCCATTTATAAGAAGAAGCGTTATAAGCTCTATCTAGTGTAAGTGGGACTTGCTCTCCCTGGCACACTTCAATTCCAGCAGAACAACTTATCTTAGGATCAAAACAACCAGTGAACTCAATATCTTTAACTGCGAAATTGAAAGTCGCGTTATATGAAGTACCGATTGAAAATTTCATATTTGAAGCACCAGCAGGAACTGTACTCACATAAGTATATGTCTTACATCCATCAGCCAAAGTAAGTGGTTTTCCTCCCTGTGCATAGTTATGTGTTGCAGATGCAGGTTTATCTCCAAAGTTACCATAATCATCAAAAGACAATCCTACATTAATATCTTTCAACTCATAACCAGATTCCCACCCTGGATTTTGCATCATATATTCAGGAATAGCAGCCTGTACTGATGGCGAATTAGGGTTAAGGACATTACAAAGAGTGTATGTGACTTTGAATTCTGTACCAGCCTTCGCATTTGGGACTTTAACAGAAAAAAGTTCCGCAGTCTTCGCACCCTGATGATTAAGCACCACTACATTTCCCGGCATATCCTTAAACATCAAAGTATCAGAATCATAATCTTTTCCGTCTTTCAAAGTAGGATCGGCTACAACGGCATTCAATTTATATGGATTTGTAGCAACCGCTATAAGCGCAGACTTGCCATCTGCGAACTCTTCCAGATCTCCTGGTTTAGAAAGACTAGAGGAAAGGCTAACGCCACTAGGTCCTTCTGTAACAACATTGGCAATATCATAATACTGCCATGTTGCCGCATCACCAGCCGCCTTAAAAGTCGTACTTCCAAGATTACTATCACAATCCTGAGCCGCCACCGGCCAAAATAATCCGCAAAAAGTAGCCATAGACAATAATCTAAGGCCAAATATATTTTTTTTCATAAATCCTAATGTTTTCTAATTATATACCCTATTATAAACAACAAAATTACGATAATTGTCTGCAAAACAAAAAAAGCCTTATGTTAAAAAACACAGATTCATGTTTATTAACATAAAAAAGGAGACATGACAAGCATCACATCTCCCAAAAATAATCAAAATATATTTTTAATTGTCTGTAGGTATATCGCTCAATCTGTCCACAACTACAATATCTTCTTTATTATCAACCTCTACATCATTGCCTTTTACAAAAGCCATTGTTTCAACCATTGCGATTTCCAAAGGCAAACCAAGAGCTTCACAAAGGAAAAGAATAGTAGCCGAGGAATCTTCGTTCAAATCAGCAGTAGTCAACATCATCTCTATCACCATTTTCAAGACATCACGACGGCTGTCTTCTGGCACCTGTTCTCCGATAGAAGCGATATAACTTGTCACTTCGTCATCCTCCATTGGAGCCTGCTTTGCGATTTGTTTGTCCACAGCATGTCGGAAGACATCAGGCTGTTGTGCAAAATCCGCTGCGACTTTTTCAACCAAATCCTCTTTTTCCTGCGGCACATCCAATTCCGACCAAAATGTAGCAGCACAAAAAGCTGCAAGTTGATCTCCAAAATTTATCATAAGCATATAAAAAATAAAAGCCACTCAACGATCACTCGGAGTGGCTAAAATATCATATCATAAAAATTATTCTTGTTCAGCGCCAAATGATGGAGCCTCTTCTACAGGAGCAGATGTATTCTCAATTTTTGACTGATAGTCAACTTCATCTACAGCCTCACCACCTTTGTCTCCAACAAAGTGAGTAGCCAATACTGACAAAACAACCAACGCACCCCACAAAGACCAAGTCAATTTTTCAATAAAATCAGTAGTTTTCTGAACTCCAGCAATCTGATTCGCACCTCCGAAACCAGACAAAAGGCCACCACCCTTTGAGTTTTGAACTAAAACCACACAAATCAGCAAAACTGAAATAATCAAAATAAAGATAATAATAGCTACGTATTCCATATTATGTTACAAATTTTTTATCAATTTCTCCAAAAATGCAATTTGGTCTGCAAAGTAAACACTTTTTTCTGGATTTTTATCCATCAACTTGCGAAAAGTTTTGATTGCCTTCTCATATTTATGCTGTTTTACATAAATTTTCGCCAAAGTTTCTGAAAAAAGTTCTTCTGCAGGCTGAAAAAGGACCTGTTCTGAATCGTCATCCTTCACATCTAGATTATCAGGTTTGGCGGACAGAGCAAAATCACCTAAATCAATTTTAGGACCTTTTCGTAAAGAAGAAGCTCCTTTCATCAAAGACTCAAGAGTATCAGAACCTATCAAATCTCCAGTATTTCCATCTATATCAGGACGTTGTTCCAACTCCTGCAATATATCTACAGGCTGTGATGACTGAGCCACCTCATGAATCTTCTTGATTGAGGTTTCAGACTCAGATTCCTGTGTCTGTCTTTCTCCATCAACTTTTGAAAGTGTTTGGAATAACAGACGTCGATCAAAAATTGAAAATGAAGAATTTTTCAATTCCTGGAGATATCGCACATCCACACGTCGCTTCAACTCTTGAAGATATAACAAACGAAATGACGAGACATAAGGATATTCCACCGTCAACATTTCCAAATCATGGAAGTCGGCAGTCGCATATTTCGAGTCTGCAAAGAATTCCTTAAAATCACTCATAATCAATTACCAATTCGCAACTGTGGCATTAAAAATCTGGTCAATAAGTTCGTTTATGATTGTCTCGCACAACTCCTCCTGAACTTGATTGATAGTCTGGGTATTTGAGAATTCCTGATACGAGCTGAAAGAACGTTCAAAATTCTCTGATGAATTAGATCTATTCACAAAAACAACTTTAACAACCACAGTCAAGCGAGTCATTGTTGACGATCCAGAAGAGTTGATGGCACTAGGAGACAAAGAATATCCAGTAATTTCACCTGATATCTGAAGGTCACCGTTCTTAGGAACCTGATTAAGGCTAGTCTTTGATGAGAATGTCTCCTTCAGCTGTTCTGTAAATGTAGGGGCAAGAGCTGGATATACCAATGTCGCTCTGTTCGGGAAATTAGCAATCGATATAGTTTTCACCTTGGTGTAATCCAATGAAGAACCCGTGAAACTATATGACACAGTGCAAGCCGGCATAAGCAACAAAGCCAGAATTAAAATCAAAAAATATTTTAATTTACTCAAGTCCATATTCCTTAATCTTTCTATATAATGTGCGCTCAGATATATTCAATTCTTTAGCTGCAGCACGTCTTTGGTTTCCATGTTTTTCCAAAGCACGACGGATAGCATCCTTTTGCAAAGAATCCCAACGCAATGCACTATCATCAATAACCTCAACATCTTGAATGCTAGAGTCTCCTTTATCAATCATCGACGTCTTCGGTCCTTCAGCATCAGAATGCATATCATGCACAACAGGGACAGACGTGCCAGAAGACTGACGGATAACCTTGTCAAAAGGCTTTTTCAGTTCATCCGATTCCAGATCAACATCATCAATCTTAACATGTCCTTTAGAAACGAGTTCATTAATCACATGTTTCAAATTAGTAACCTGCTTCTGCAAATCAAACAAAACAGAATAAAGGAATTCCCTTTCCTGAGCATAAGAGTGTCCGCCTGACTCCTGAGAAGGAGAAAGAATCGGCATATTATTATGATGATCCTCAACAGGAATATAATTAAGCAGAGTCTCTCTCGAAATCTGTTTGTTATCTTTTTCTAGAATAGATATCTGATCTACGATATTACGCAACTGACGCACATTGCCAGGCCAGTGGTATTGCAATAATGTTTTGACTGCATCTTCAGTCAAACGTACTGGTTCTGTGGAATATTTTTCAGCAAAATTTAGAGCAAATTTTCTGAACAAGAAAGCTGCATCCTCACCCCTATCTCTCAAAGATGGCAATTGAATAGATATTGTATTAAGACGGTAGTATAAATCCTCTCTGAACGTACCATTCTTAACAGCCTTCTCCATATTCAGGTTTGTAGCAGCGACGACGCGAACATTTGTCTTAATCGGTTTAGAAGAACCTACACGCAAGAATTCTCCCGTCTCTAGCACACGAAGCAGTCTGACTTGGGTGGTCAATGGAAGTTCTCCGACCTCATCCAGGAATATAGTGCCACCATTTGCCACTTCAAAAAATCCTTTTCGTTCAGATACTGCACCAGTGAAAGAGCCTTTCTCATGGCCGAAGAGTTCTGAATCCACAGTACCTTCTGGGATCGCGCCACAATTGACTGGGATGTACGGGCCATGTTTTCTGCCACTAAACTGATGGATTATTTTAGGGAAAAATTCCTTTCCTACTCCACTCTCTCCAGTCACCAAAACAGAAAGATCTGTTGAAGCGACTTTATATGCGACCTCAACTGCACGATTCAGACGATCATCATTACCTATGATGCCAAATCTGTTCTTAATGTTCTGTATATCTTCTGGAGACATGACGCAATATTCTATTCTTTTTCTGAATTATGAGTTTCCTTCTTCATCTGTTTACGAAGAGGGTTAGCTGAGAACTCAGCATAATCATTTCTTTTCTTGAATATATCGCAGGCCAAGTAAAGTGCCGAACGGAACGAATCCTCTCTTACCTCACCGACGCCAGCCTTGTCGTATGCAGTACCATGAATTGGAGCCGTACGAATGATTGGCAGACCAGCAGTGAAGCTCACGCCCATATCCTGAGCGATTGCTTTGAACGGAGTTAATCCCTGGTCATGATACATTGCAAGCACAGCGTCGAAGTTTGCAAAATTACCAGCGCCAAAGAATCCGTCAGCCGGATACGGACCAAAAGCCAGGATACCATTACTATTAGCCTGACGAAGTGCAGGAATAATAATCTCCTGTTCTTCATGTCCAAGTGTACCGTTATCACCTGCATGTGGATTAAGTCCAAGCACTGCGATACGAGGACGGACAATTCCGAAATCCTGGATCAAAGTCTTGTTCAATATCTGAAGTTTAGACACAATTGCGTCTTCAGTGATCAAAGAAGAGACATTTTTCAAAGGGCAATGAGACGTAAGTATTGCCACACGAAGGACATCACTCACCATCAACATCACTCCCTTGTCTTCAGGAGAAAACTTCTGTTCCAGATATTCTGTATGCCCAGGGAAGTTGAATCTTTCAGCGTTGATATTCTTTTTATTGATCGGAGCTGTGACAAGAACATCAATCAAACCGTTCTTCAAATCTTCAGTTGCTCGCTCCAACGCTAGGATAGCCGCATCACCAGCCTCTTCAGATTCCTTAGCCAATTCAACTTTGACGTCTTCCGATATACAATTGATAACATTAGATCGTTTCTCATTTGCCTCAAGAGGCGAATTGATTGCATTAAGGCTGAAGTTTTCAATTCCAAGAGCTTTTCTATGAAAAGCCGCGACTTTAGAAGATCCATACACAATAGGAATACAAAAATCGTTGATTCTTGTATCGACTAGTGTTTTAATTATCACTTCGTATCCAACACCGTTGATATCACCTTGAGTGATACCAACAACTATCTTTCCATCTTTCATAAAAATTCATTAAGTGGTACAAAAATAAAGAATAATTACGCCAAAAGCAAATGCAAGGAAAACAAAAAGCAGTCAGGAAAATCCCGACTGCTTTTTATAACAGATTCGACACTCAAAATTACCAGTATACAACCGGACAAGAGTAACGATAATGTTTAGGAGCCATAGCATACACTATAGAGAATTCATGAGACCATGAACCGTTTGTCTTGCGAGATGTAAACAAATCGTAAGTATAGTATGCCTGAAGGCCCTTATAACTTCCACCGATCATGAAAGAGACAGTGTTCAGTTTCGCATATTTCACACCATCCACTTCCATATCACGAAAATCATGACGATAAGCTACACCAAGCATCATATGGCTTACAAAAGCACCGACATTGACGCTACCGATGTTGTATTCACCCTGATGCTGGAAATTCAATGTACCCATGATATAGTTTTCCGCCTTTCCTCTGTTACCCCACAAACCAGCTGAAGATTCTAGGTTGTGCATGTAACGGACATGGAAATTATATCGACGAGGCAATTCGATTGCATCATCATTTACAAATCCATATCTAGGAGCAGAGATATGATAAATAGCAAAACCAGCACTAAATATATTCTCCATCACATAGGCAGCACCAAAAGTAAAGTCAGGGAACACTGCCTTTTCTTTCATGTTGTCATCCTCCAAAGAATTGTCTAGTATTGATCCATTCTGCCATTGATCACCATACGCACCGTCCTCGCCAACTTTCTTGATGAAAACAGCGGCGGTCAAACCAAGACGTACATAATGGCCTTCCGTAACTCTGATATTATGGCTATAAGTAAGACCCAACTCATGGCTCTTATAATCCTCAGCCTGGCCATCGAACACATAGTGGACACCGACAGAACTAACTAACTTATAAAAGTTCTGGTCATATGTCAAACGCATTGTTCTATACTCATTCTCAAGTTTTGGCCATTGCATACGGTAGTTGAGGCCAGCTCTGTAGGCGTTTGATTCGCCTACATAGCATGGATTAAGAGAGAATGGAGAAGTTGCATGGCCACTCAATGTATAATCCATTTCCTGAGCCGGTTCGTCAGCCAAAATTGTAGTGGCAAATGATGCCATCAACATTAAAACACTTAACTTTCTCATTGCAAAAACCTCCATTATCTAATTAGTGTAATCTTACCTCTTTCCTCACCGCTCTTAGTGTAAGAGCCTACAGTCGACTTATATGTGCAAGTCCATCCGTATACTCCAGGAGAACATTGTTTACCCTTGAATGTTCCATCCCAAGCATCACGCAAGCTGTGACCTTCAAATACCACCTCACCAAGACGGTTGTAAATGATGAAGTCGAATTCAGAAATCCAATCACCGCCCTCGAACTGGAACTTATCGTTTAAGCCGTTACCATCTGGAGTGAACTTGTCTGGAGCCCATACATCCTTCCACTTGTAGATGTGGCTTGAGCTATCGTAAACACATCCGTTCCAGTCTCTAGCATGAACTCTAACAAGGAATGAATCCTCAAGCACATCGAATGTATGCTTAACAGCCTTACCATTCAAGACTGTACCATCTGCGATCTCCCATGTCCAATCGACATTGTAAAGTTCACTTGAAGGAGTACGTCCTGACATACTAACTGTGTTGTAGTTTTCATCAATCAAAGTAGGGTTGATTACATACTTGATTGGCTCAAGAGTGTGGACCTTAATTCTAACTGAATCATAACCAACACACATATTAGTATCTGTACCAGAGACATAAACATAACCACTATCCCAAACAGCAGCTGAAATTTCAGCAAGAGTAGGATTGTTGTCGATATCACTGATAGGTGGATAAGAATGCCATACATAAGACTCAGCACCTGTAGCAGTGAATCTGATTGTATCACCCTGATCAGGACAAACTGCTGTCTTACTAGCATTGATTCTTATCTTAGGCAATGTCATCAAAGGAACTGTAACATTAACCTTAGTCTCACAGTTGTAGAAGTTATAACCAGTAACTGTGTAAGCCATAGGAGTCAAAAGATTTGTGCCCTTTATCTCTCCAACAGTATCACCAGTACTCCACAAATAAGAGTCAGCACCAGAAGCTACAACTGAATAATCACTACCCTTACATACATATCCTTCAGTAGCAGAAGGTCCATCACCACCCGTAATAGAAACAGACATTACAGGAGATGGATTAACAGTTACTGGGAATATCTTTTCAGTACTACAAGAGTTAGAGTGTCCAATCAACTTGATAGGCAACACAGTTGGCTCTGTAGGAATGAAAGCAAGGATCGAATTAGGAACCACAGTAGAATCAGGCAATACCCACTCATATGTAGAAGCACCTTGTGCAATCATCTGCAAACGAGCACCCTGACATACTACAGAATCACCAATGTAACTCAAAGTCGGATTTGGATAAGTAGCTACAACACCCATTGCAGTGTTTGTACATACCTCATTCTTAGCAGTCACATAGAATGTATCAGCCTTCATCACATGAGCTGTAATTGTATCACCGTAAGTATTACCCATGATACCCTTCTTTGAACTCCAATAGAACTGATCGAATTCTCCGTTAGATACTCTTGCGATCAACTGAACAGAATCACCCTCACAAACGATACCAGCAGAAGACTGTACATACAAATCTGGCATATCAAATACATTGATATTGATCTTCTCCATAGCCTGACATCCGTTCTCATCAGTACCAGTAACCTGGTAAACTGCGTTCTTACGAGGTTTAACCGTAATAGTATCAGTCTTATCGCCTGAACTCCAAACATAGCTCTTAGCACCAAGTACATATAGAGTAGTAGAGTCACCCTGACAGATATTGTCATTACCATAGATACTGATACTTGGAAGAGGATTTACAATCACTGGGATCGACTTAGTTGAAGTACATCCGTAAAGTGATGTTCCAGATACGAAGTAAATAGTATCATGCTTAGGCTTATCAATAAACTTGTTGCCTGTAGAACGATCACCCCATTCGAATGTCTTAGCACCAGCACCAGCCACATTTAGTGAAAGTTTATCGCCCTCACAAATAATGGTATCACCAGTCACTGTAAGAACAGGAGCAGCCTGCATCTTAACAACTCTTCTTGCAGTTGATGTACATCCATTGATATCAGTACCGACAACCTCGAACAATGTCTGATCCTCAGTGATCATCTGAGTAACGACGTCGCTCAAACTCTGAACTCCCTTAGTCCACTGGTAGTTGACAGCACCAGTAGCAGTTAGGGTTGCGATATCACCCTCACAGACATAAGTGTTAGGACAATCGATAAATACCATCGGAGTATCACGTACTGTGATTTCGATTGGCTCAGAAGCAGAACATCCGTATGAATCGTAACCTGTCAAGAATATAGTAGTACTATACTTAGGTTTTGATGTCATGTACTGATTGTTCTCACCAGAAACCTCACCCATAGTCCAGTTGTATCTCTCAGCACCCTTAGCCTCAAGGTCAAGAGACTCACCCAAACAGATTGGCTTGTTACCATCAGTCCAGATAACTGGAGTTGGACGAACATCCACTGTTATAGTAGCATTGTTCTTACATCCGTTAGCATCAAATCCTTCAACATAGTAAGTAGTCTGTGTCTTAGCAGTGTCGCCATAAGCGTCCTGAGTAGACAATGTATCCTTACCTCTCATCCACAAGTAAGAGAATGCACCGTGAGCCTGAACAACGAACTGCTTGCCAGAACATACATAAGTGCCCTGCTGACCACGGATATCAAGAGATACCTCAGGAGCATTAATCTTATTGACAGTATGAGAAATTGAGTTAGAGCATCCTGTATGAGTATTGTAACCAGTTACGGTATAAGTTACAGTGTCAGTCACAAGAACCTTCAAAGTATCCTCCATACCATATGAATTACCCTTATTATCCTTCCATACATAGTTGTCGAACGAATCCTCAAAGTCACCATAAGGTACCAACTCTGCATAGTCATTATCACAGACGTTGCGATCACCCTTGATATAGATTCTTGGAGTATTCAACACACGTACAGAAACCGTAATGTTACCAGGACAAGCCTCTGGAGCACTGATTCTAGAAACCTTAACCATGTAATCCTTATTCTGAGATACAGAAGGGATTGTCAAAGTCTGGTCTACAGCCTTATCCTCATTGCTTAGATTCATCCATGTGTACTTCAAATCTGAATTGTCAACACCACCAACAAATGAAGATGCAACCTCAAGTTCAAGATTATTAGTACCATCACACAAGCTTACTGTATTACCTTCGATAACACCAGCAGAAGCTGAGTTCAAGTAAACGTTAGGAGTCTCACGAACTGTAACAGGAACCTCAGTCTTACCGACACATCCTCTATCATCACCGTATGCAGTGTAAATACCAGCTGAAGTGACCTCATCGATCTGCAATGTAGCCGACTTAGATAAAGTATCAGTACCACGCATCCAATAATAGTTAGCAGCACCACCTGCATTTAGAACCATGTGTTCACCACGACATACAGCAGTCACACCAGCTACAGTAATTGTAGGAAGTTCCTGTGTACGGATTGTGATAGAATCCTTGCTCTTACATCCTGTAACTCTATCAGTAATATTAACCACATGTTTCTCAGGTTCCATATCATTAGCTCTCAAGTACAATGTATCAAGACCTGACTTAGTATCCCACAAGTAGCTGTAGTCTCCATTGATACGAGGAGAAACAACCAACTTATAGTCACTTCCAAGACAAGCAGCCTCGTTATCACCCTTGACACCACCAATTGTGTTGAACTGAACGCTTGGAAGATTGTTAACCGAAACTGTGAAATACTGTCCGCGCTCACATCCGTTAGTACCCTTGACATTTACAAGATATCTTGTAGTAACCGCAGGGCTAACCTTCAATACATTTCCGACAGTACGTTCAGCATCATCCCAAGTGTACTCAGCCACATTTACAGCCTGAAGATCAAATACAGCAGTATCAAGTTTACAGATACTTGTTGTATCACCACCCATTCTGTTAGTAGCAATTGGAGCATACTCTACAACAACTGGAACTGCGATAACAGACTCACATCCATTAGTGTTTCTTGCATAACCTAGATATGTCTCTGCTTCATTAGCAATTACATGTACCGCACTTGTATTCGATACTGTATCCTTGCCTTTAATCCACCAGTTCTTAATCATTGCTGTGGCAGTATCCATAATACTGATGTTGAATGGAACATTCTCACAAACCACAACCTGACCGTCGACATCCTGACCTAGAGCGAATGCCTTCAAAGCAGGAGATTCCCAACCAGTAAGTTCAACATCCTGGAAGACGCGACATCCGCCATCGTATGCAGATACCTTAATCTTAGGTTGCTTACCACTTACACGGAATGTATAAGAAATTGAATCTCCAGTTCTATTAATCAAGCCATCCTCACTTGTCCAAGTATAGCTATACTTGTCGTCAGCATTGTCTGGAACAGCCTTCAAAGACAACGAATTACCAACACATGCGGCACGTTCGCCATCAATCTGGAACTCAGGACTCTTCACATATCCATAATGGAATTCTTTAGTTGTAGTACATCCTGTCTCTTGGATCTTAACCGCTACACTATAAATATTATTCAAAGAATCCTCAATTGGACGCTCTGCAATAACATCATGCAAAGAATCTGCATTTTCAATAAATCCGCGGTTGTTGTGTTCCTTCATTGACCAGTTGTACAACAATGTTCCATATCCACTTGCTGCGACAACCATATCCTGTGCCTCTCCACGACAAGGAACTGTATCAGACAACAAGAACAATGTTGGCTTCTGGTTCATATCAAGTACAAAATCAACCTGAGTCTGACATCCACTCAAATAACCAGTGGCAGTAAATGTCATAGGACCACTAGGACGAATCTTATATACATCATCCTTAGACAAAGTGTCATTTGATAGAGTAACCCACTCAAATGTAGATGCACCTGTCAAACGGAGTGATAGTGAATCACCGTCACAGAAAGGAACTCTAAACTTACTACTTGCAGAATCGTATGGTATATTTCCGCCCAAAAGTGGAGAATCATAGTAGCTAGCATTCAAAAGTAACTTAGGAGCAGCTACCACATTAACCTTGAATGAATCTGTAGTCGTACAACCATAAGGGTCAGTCACTGTACAAGGGAATACCTGGTAAGCAGGCTGAACAATAGGGTTAATAGTCTGAGCCGAAATAGATTCTGTCGACCAATAATAAGTGACATTAGGAACAGTTGAATGAGCAGTGATAGAAGCCTGATTGTTTCCACAAACCACTGAATCACCTGTGAATGTCAAGTTAGGCGAACGACGAACATTTACATAATATGTTGTCGGTGTTGAAGAACATTTACCGTTTGATCCAACGACAACAACTGGAGCTACAGAACCGGCATCATATCTGAACGAAGTCGTAAATGAAGCTTCATTGTTCTGGTTATTGTGCTGCCATACATAAGTCTCTGCACCAGTAGCAGTAAATGTGTATTCAGTACCATCACATACATTCTGAGTACCATAGATCGTCAACTCAGGTAACTGATCTACCATCTGCAAGAATGCCTTCTTGACAGAACACTCAGTACCATGCTTAGTCACACTAGTACCAGTAACCTCGAACTGAGTTGTCTTCTCCAAAGTATAATTAGTAAGTTCAGCAGCATCAACTGTGATGTCTCTGATTGGGTCGTACCAACTATACTGATAAAGGACAGTAGGATCAGTAGCCTTAGCATTCAAAGTGATGCTCTGACCAGCACAGATTGACTCTGTTGATCCAGTGACTGTAAAGTCAGGATCAGGAGTTGGTGTCAATGTTGCTTCTATTGGCTTACTTTCACATCCAATAGAATCGTAACCTACGACTTTAACCTTAACATTTTCGTTAGCCACATAGATTCTCTTAGAAGTACCGAAACCTAGAAGTTGCTCGTTTGCTGGATCTGTAATATCATACCACTGATATCTCACTGCACCATCAGCAACGGCCTCACCATAAGAATTTGCACATGGCTCAAGCTCACCCAAAGTCTTGTCTATAATGATAGACGGTGAAGGACGAACCTCAACTGGCATCTCATAGAAGCTACTACACTTAGTAGCATCACTTGTGATTTCAACTGAGTAAACAGTCTTCTCACCAACTGGAGTCACCTTATATGTAGGAGTCGTTGTAGTAACAGTCTTAGAAGGATCATCAGGATCTACGTTACTCCATACATAAGTCATGCTACCAGACTCATTGTTAGGAGTCACATTCAACACTGTGCTTCCACCGTTACAAACAGCCTTATCATATGAAGGGTATGCTTGTGGAGCGCTCTTAACCTCAAGACGGAACTGTAGACGGTCTACACAAACACCACTCTCTACATCAACCATATAATTGCCAGAAGCCTCTGGATGGAAAGTATATTGGTTATCAGAAGTCTTAACCTCACTACCATCAGGCAAATACCATGTATATGGATTATTCTGACCAGAGACATTAGCATCAGGCTTAATATGATCTGTGCCAAACTTCGAAACCTCCAAAGTGACATCTGAATTCTGACATGCTACAGGATCTCCCTGATACTGAAGTTCCTGATGCATCTGTACATCCACAGGGTAAACTATTGAGGAAGCACATGGATACTGCATATCACTTGACTTCAAATCCAAACGAACAATCAACGGTTTGTTTGTCATCTGTAGATTGAACTTAGGAGTACCTTCAGCTGTCTGTGGCAATGACTCTGTTTGTTCGTTATTCCAAACAGTCCACTTGATATTTGTGTATTTAGGCTCATCCTTTTCGTTCAAGTAATCCTTAATCACAAATTCAGAAGAACCATTCTCACAAACGATTTCAGGAGCTGTCACATTAGGACTTGGAGCTGAAATTGTATTGATCTCAAATGTAGTTGAATTAGTACATGTAGTACTATTATCAGTAACCGACAACGATACAGAAGTTGTACCAGTTGTTGAAGGATCACACTCGAATCTATTACCAACGTAACCAGAAACAGTGTTACCACTCCATGTGTAAACATAATCAGTGATATTAGCACCTTCCAATACAATCTTATCATTAGCACAGATCGTAGTATTACCAGTCACATTAATAGTTGGTTTGTCAATTGGTGTTGCAACGAAACCTGCCGATGCTTCACAAAGCATATTTCCATCTGCGTCAACCAATGAACCATAAACTGTATAATTACCACGTTTACTTACAGTGACATTCTGAGTGTAGTTTCCATTTGCGTCGACTACATCCTCTTCATTAAATACCCAACCGAAATCATTCATCTGGTATTCAGGATCACATCCCATACATTGAGGAACTACAGTCTTAGACTCACCATCACAGAACTTCAACTCTTTCAATCTACGGTTAGGAGCACCTCCGTCAACAGAAAGTCCGATTGTAGGTTTGCTCAAAACCTTAACATCAACAGTTGCCTGACCCTGACACTGATTCTCATCTGTCACAACTACAGAAACTGTTTTTGTTCCTGCACTCATGCCTTCTGCAGAAATCTGTTTGCCGGACATACCAGATATAGCCTCACCGATCCATGCATAGTTAACAGCTTCAGCATTTTCTGGTGAACTGTAAGTAGCTTCCAAATTAAGAGGATTACCACTACATGCTACCTTATCGCCAATGATTGAAACGATTGGAGACTTATGAACCTCAACCCATTTATGATTCTTGTTTACACATTTCAAATCTGAATTAGATATTGCATAAGCATAAACCCAAGTATCTTTCTCAGGATTGAACTCACCACGATTAGACTCCTGCTTCCATCCTTCCTGATCATCAGGATCCTTCATGTGTTCATCATCAAACGGAGGAACATCAGGTTCATCTAGACTCACATAACAGTATGCATCCTTAGATGTAGCAACGTCTACAACCAAACCATTATCATTACCCTCTACATAACAGTAATTATTTTTAGCATTGACGCCCTTAATACCTGTACTCAAAGAAGGCAACAACTCCATTTCTACTGTAAAGATCATATTAGATGTACATCCCTTATCATTTACAACAGAAACTTCATAAGTACCTGGTTGTGTATACTCGTTTGTAAATCCACTTTCAACAGAACCACCTCTCCATGTGAACTTACTTCCATCAGTTGCATCAGGTCTAGCCTCAAGAACAACCTTGCTTCCCTCACAGAATTTGATTGGAGTACCATTCGAACCAGTCTTGTTATCTCCAAGAGGAGAAGCGATAGGATCAATCTCATCCAAATAGAATTTTGGAGTAGGATATATTTCAAAGATCTTAAAGCCTGAATTAGTACAACGATCATTTGATACTGTGTAGAAAAGAGTATCATGCAATATTTTATTTCCTTCATTGTCAACAGGAATATTCTCATCCTTTGGAACAGTGACATACACATGTTGACTAGAAATTGTATCACTAGTAGTCTGATAAGCGAACACACCTGTTCCAGACCAAGTGATGCTCTTCAAATTCTCAGTCAAAGCCTCAGCATCGAAATAAACACTGTTTCCAGGACAATGAGAAGATTTTGCCTTATCCTCAAACACATTGATTTGAGGTAATGGATAAGTCTTATACTTATAATTCAATGTCTGGCTACAAGTCAATTCGACTTCTGTTATATCATTTCCGACATACTGCTTCTGAGTGAATTTCTTATCAGCAGTAACATTCTGAGAATTCTCAGTAACCTTAAGAATTCCTTGCTCATTAGTAAATGTCAAATCTGGACCTACTGTTGTGTTAGCCTCCCACTTAATATCATTAGAGTCAACACCGTAAGCAGAAGCCTTCAATGTAAGTTCCTGAGCAGAACATGGTGAACCATATTCCTGAACCTGAATGTTTGGCTTAGACTCAACACCAATCACAACTGAAGCAGCAGCAGACTTACAATTAGCCTCTCCCTGAACCAACTGAACATAGTACTCATAACGTCTTGCACTTGTAATAGATCCAGTAGTATGCTTCATAGAAGCCTCATTAAAGAACTCTGACATTTCAGGAGTCTTGATCCAGAATGTATATCCTGTCAAATCAGATCCCTTTGAAGTACCAGTAAGTTCAATTACTGTAGACTCACCCTCACAAACCTTATCAACATAGTTAATAACAGGTGATCCAGGTGTGACTACATTTATAGAAGTCTCCTCAATCTCACTCGTACATCCATAATTTCTGTCCTTGACAGTAGCATAGAACTTAAATCCATTTGCACCGTCATTAGCGACTACATTATCAAATGTATAAGTTTGACCATACTTGACATCAGATGTCATGGCAGGGTTAACAGACCATGAGTATACATAGTCGGAAGGATCAACAGATCCGTCTACATTCGCTGTAACGACAACATCTCCGTTAACACAGACATTCTTTGGCACATCGACCTTGAATGTAGGAGCTGCAATCACACCATAAGTAGCCTTCAATTCCTGAGAACAGCCCTCATCTGTTGACACAACCAATCTCACTTCTGTTGGTCCTGTTACCTGAGGTATCTCAAGATGTGAATCAGTACTTACATTTGCATTATTCCAAGAGAATTTAGTTCCCTGAACTGCAGAATTCAAGTTAACTGCATTTACAATCAAATCAGCACCGCTACAAACCTTACCATTCAAAGCTGAACTTGAAAGAACATAGTTAGGAGCATCGTTAACCTTAACTGTAAACAAAGCAGAAACCTTACATCCATTCTCGCCTGTACCCTCAACATAATAGTTTGAAGTAGCACGAGGAGAAACTGTAATATGATCTCCATATACAGGGCTACCTGCCTCTGTAATCATTTCTCCATTAGAGTTAAGACCAGCATACCAACGAACCTCATTCCAGTTGATTGTAGACGCATTATCAACCTTAAGAACAATACCGTCATCTCCTAGACAGAAGCGTTTCTGGAATGGAATTGGATCTCCATTACTTTCTGTCAAATTGTCAATATTGTTAATGTTACCATCTGTAAACTGAGGAACGTTAACGGCAGTATACTTAATGTAGAATGTATCACGACATGTTGCCAACTCATTTGAAGATGCCACCAATGCGTAATATCTCTCACCAGAATTCAACATTTGGTTAGTAGTAGCTGTTGGATTGAAGTTGATATACTTTCCTGAATTATCCTTATCTACAGTGAACCAATTCTTAGCATAGTAATCAGCTCCAGCTACACCTGCTTCAGACTTAGTTGAAAGACTGAATGGTTCGCCTGGACAAACACTACCTGTTGAGCTTAATTCAACATCTGGCTTATCAATGACATTCAAGCTAATCTGCTTAACTGTAGAACAAGTACCCTTAAGATCAGGATATTCTCCCTTAACCAAGATGTATGAACCTGCGTCTTTTTCATCAATATTGTGAATAACCACAACATTTGCAACGATAGGATCACCTGCATCATCAACAACATCTTTCCAAGAAGTTGGATTCTTAGAATTAGCATAGTACCAGTGCAATTGCTTGTCTGAACTTGCCTGTACATCAGCCAAAGCACCGTCACAGACAGATATTGCATCCTGTGCAATAATCTGAGGTGCGACATTAATATTCACATCTACAGTAGCTGTTGTTGTAGGACATCCATACTGGTCTTTTGCAGTAACAGTATACCTAAATGACTTGTTTTGATTTACACTCTCATTATAAGTATACACATTATTTGACATCGGTATGCCATTGAATTCATACGTATTGTATCCATCAGTGAATGCAAGTTCTGCATCTGTATTGCTACACAAATTGATTGCAGTTCCCGCTGTATAATTCACTCTATCTACAGTAACCAATTCTAACTTTTGTTGCTCTGCCTGAGTCAACACCATAGAAGTAGAGAATGGACATCCATTTTCAGAAGATCCTTCTGCAACAATTTCAACATAACCAGTTGAAGTTCTAAGTCCATTTACAACATAAGCCTTATTGGCTGCCAATGTCTGAGTGAATCCATCAATCGCATTTCCTACTCGGCTACCATTTGTCGCATTATACTCATATGCCTTCCATACATAAGTATTTGATGAAGAAGCATCATTGATAGTAAATGTCATTCTTCCATCAGGACACAAACGTTCTGCACTTGAAGAAATAGCAAAATCAGGGACAGCCTTAGGCTCAATAGTTATAACCTTAGACGTTGTACACTTAGGAGCCGCATCATAAGTAACACTATAATCCTTGACTGCAAACACCTTAACAATCTTTGTCTGATCATCAGGGACATTTACTGTAAATGAAGTCTTATTATCCGAACTTCCAACACTATTCCAATAATAATTAACACCAGAAGCTGGATTTTGAATTGACAAAACAGCATCTTGACCTTTACAAACTTCAACATTCTCATTAACCTCAAGTGCTGGATATGACAAAATATAAGCTTCTCCTTTCTTTACTGTGGTACATCCGTTTGATGAAGCAACTACAGTATAACGATAATGCTGATTCAATTGAGGAATTGTATAAGATCCATCTACAGGATCACCATCACTTAACCAAGTTGTACCAGACTCATCATAATAAGAGAATGATATATTATCATTATTACCATAATTTGGCTTGATTTTTGCAGGAGTTCCAACACAAGAATAAACAGTAGGCAATGTAAATGAAGGAACAAAACTTGGAGTGAAATTATCACTTAATTCACTACTACATCCATCAGCTGTCGTAGCAATCACCTTGAATTCAAATTTTTTATGCGAAGTAATATTCACTTCAAGTGTTGGTGTTGTTGCTCCATTATGCCACAAATAAGAAACGACATCTCCACTAGTGATATTAGGATTTATAATTACTTTATCTCCTTCACACATACTAGGATTTGTAATCACAGAACCATCAGCAGCTACTGAAGTAAGAATATATTTAGGTATAGTTGAATTAGCTAAACCATCACCGAACTTTGGTTTATTCTTAACTACAGTCTTAAATTCGCGCTTAGTTTCACAAACCAAACCTGATTCAGTTTGGTAAGTTACAGTCAAGACATTTGTCTGTGTTGATGTCCAACCTCCCTTATTTATCAAATCTGTATTATCAGCTCCATTGTCCCATTTATATGTAACACCATCAGGGACAATTGCAGAAATGTTCAAACCACTTGCATCACCGCTACAATATACAATGCTATCACTCTCAGCAGATGTACTTGTAACACGTTTGCCTGTATTTGAATTTTCAGCGACAATAGTGATTGATGGAACTGCTACTGGAGCGATTGTGATGTTAGTCCACTCCTCACATCCAAGAGCATTCTTCGACTTAACCTTAACCCAGATTGTCTTTGAATATACAGGATCTGGTTCTACCTCATAAGTATCATTTGTACTTAATGAAGTAGACTTGTCTGAAGCGAACCACTCAATTGAATAGTCAGCTGGATTAACAAGTGTTCCTCCTGCTGTAACTTTCAAGAGCTCTTTTGATCCTACACAAGCCTTAACAGTAGAACCCGCAGGTTCATTGTTGATCTTAAGATCAAGTTTATCACTAACAGTGATTGTAACAGACTCTTTTGATGAATTACAGTTGTCCTCATTTGTAGCAGAGACCTTGATTGTTTGGTCTGATGAAACACTGTTGCTTACAGCATCAAATTCAAACACTGCTGTTCCAGACTGAGGATCAAATGCAGCACCATTCTTATTACCGTATGCTCCACCATTATTAAATGAGACTGTCTTATCATTATCATTTGTTGATTTTGCAATCACAGTAACCTTATCGCCTTCACAGAACTCTTTATCTGATGTTGGCAATCCGTTACGTAAGACAGTAACCTCTGGTTTATTAGGAGTTGGCTTGATTGTGATAGGGAACTCTGCTGTAGTCTCACATCCATTAGAACCTTTAGCAGTAACCTTGATAGAACTGTTCAATGCAGTTGGACGGCTATAGTTAGCATAATAAGCATCTGTCTCATTTCCATCATAAGTGTTATTACCAAATGTGAATGTATTTGTAGCCGACGCCAATGACGCACCAGTAACAGTAGGAATATCTGTTACCCTACCGCCATCAACAGTAAACTTCAAATAATGTTCAGAAGTAACATTGTCAACATCAGGACATGCATCCATGAAACTCAAACCAGTCTCTGCATCAAACAACTTGATGATTGGCAATGGCTTTGCATTAATAGAAGTGTACTCAACAGCTTTACATGCACCACGCTGTGCCTCAACCTTAAAGTTGTAAGACTGTCCGGCCTTTTCAGGAACAAATGGAGCCGTAAGAACATTCTCATAAACATCACCAGAAGTCAAATTAGTAATAGTGAAATACTGATTTGAAGAACCTGTATTAGGAATAATCTCAATTTGAGTATCAATACATGGCTCAGAACTATTCTTAAACTTGATTTCAGGAGTACGGTCGATTGTGACAGTTGTCTTCATCTTACCTGATACACATCCGAAATTAGATGTGGCACGAACCCAATAGCTCTTGACATCCTGAATATCAGCATAGAAACCTTCTGCATTTCGGCTATCATCAGCAATTGTCATGAAATCACTGATTGAAGAACCACTTCCAATAGGATTTTTCAATTCTTCATCAGCGAACCAATCATAATTCTTGATAGTCTCACCATCCTTAGCATTCGAAATAGAACCTGAAGCAGTAAGCGTAATAGTAGAATTTTCACATACTGCCAAATCTGTAACAGGAGTATCGTCTGGTTGCAATGTCACAGCAATATTCTCCATGTTTACAATATTTGCAATCAAGATATCATATGACGCAGTGACAGCACATCCGTTTGCATCGGTACCATTGAATACGTAAGTCTGTGCAACAGATGGATTGAATGTAATTGTAGCTGCGACATCTGGATCATGTCCATCATTCGTAACCGCAGAACTTGCTAAAGGCAAACCTGCATTGCTCCAATTCACATATATACCATTAGTAGCCGTCAAAGTGACATCAGTTTTACCACCAGGACAAACTATTGGTTTGTTGTCATAACGGTTAACTACATTATCAGTAATACGCAATGTCTTTGGAGAAACCACATTAACAGTGTAAGTACCTTGGCTTACACATCCAGCTTCAGATTCAAATGAGAACGTGAAGACAGTCTTCTTATCAAGAATCTGAGCTGTCGGACGTTCAGTATTAGTTCCATAAACATTAACGTCAGTATTAGAAGGAGTCATTGTATATGTGTAACCCTTATACAATGTAGCACCATTACTCAATGAGAACTCTACCATATCATTAGGACAAACCGTCAAATTGGCTGTCAATTCAGTATCAGGAGAACCACTCTTCTTAGCCAAAATTGTAACACTTGGCTTTTGAGCCTTTTCTACTTTTACCTGATATGGATCAGAAACACATCCTCTATCATTCTTTGCAACAACAGTAAATACATCTGCTGCCGATTTGAATGTATATGTCGACGGAATAGTTACAGATATAGAAGATATATTTTCAGTCTTCTTTATTGTAGCACGAGCAGATGTCTGCGATGTAGTTCCATCATCTGCTGGATTGTAAACGACATAAGTAATTCCATCTATAGGATTGTCAATATTAATCTCAAATGGAGTTTTCTCACATACAACCTCAGGAGCAGAAGCAGAAACAGTAGGAACTGCAACTTCCTCGATCACAATTGTATTTGATGGAGAAGACTCACATCCATTTTGATCAACAACACTAACATAGTATGAACCAGCACCTTGTCCAGAAAGAAGTTCTGAAGTAGAATTATGCAAAGAATTATTCTCATACCACTTATAATCAGTGATTTCTACCGTAGAACTAGCAAGTGCCTTCAAATCAGCAGTACCATTTGGACATACATAAATGTATCCATCCTCAATTCGACTTCCTTCAGCAACCAAAGAAACGGTAGGAGTAGGAAGGACATTGATTCTGTATCTGTCAGAAGCAAGACATCCACATGAAGAAGAAACTTCTACAATGAAATCCATATTACCAGTAACATTTCCTAGACTGATTGTCTGGATACCTGAAGAAGATGTCACTGTTTTTGTCTCGATCACATGACCTGTAGAATTAGCCTCCTTCACAGTGATTGTAGCCTCAGGACAGCCAGCCGCAAACTTTGTAACATTTACTTCAATCACAACTGGAGTAGATGGACAAACTTTAGCAGTATTATTCTCTGTATTTAGAGCGTAACCACCCGACTTCATTACTGTTGTGAAAGTAGGTTTCTCACTTGGCTGAACCAATACACACTCTACCTCACTTTCACATGTATTATCAGATTTTACTGATCTCATTCGTGTACAAGCCCACATTGAGCCAGTCACAGCAGTATTGAATGTATGTTCAGGATAAGCATTTTTCCAACCAGAGAACTCCTGAAGGCGTGGAGTAGAAGATTGACCTTCCATCCATTGTGTCAAAGACTTCTTCAACACATTTATTGTATCATTCTCATTTGCCTTATCGGCTCTGTACAAACGATACCAGAAATCAACCTCATTAGTAGAGAATCCACAAGTAGGATCCAAAGTGTTTGTAATCTTAACCTGATTATCTCCAATACACTTAGCTTCCGCTGCGACTATCTGACGAGGTCGCTTCATCAATGGAGATATCTTCTCTACTGGAATACTTGAACATCCATTAGCATCAGTAACAGTCACACGAGCAACAGCCTCTGTTTCATTTGACAAATAAGTATGCTCATACGAAGAAGAGTTGTGTGTAATCTCACTACCCTGGATTTCCCAAGTATATGACACAACCTTATTGGTTGTGTTTGATACTTTATCAAGTACAAGATTTGAAACAGAGAATTTAGTCTTTCCATTTCCTGCACCATAATTACCACCGTCATTACTTGTGTATGTACGCTTAGTCTTTTCACAAGCTGCAGTTGCATTCAAAGTGAATGTAGGTATCTTGTTGACCTTAACATCAAGTACATACTCATTTGAAGCACAAGAAGTACCGTCTCCGTAATTATTTGAACCAGACACAGAGAATCTCTTTCTTCTGTCTGCAGTAAATGAAGATACTGAGATCAGATCAGAATTCAAAGATATCTCCTCATCAGCCGCACCGTCAACACCCTTCAAAACGAGAGTGGCTTTTAATGTGGCATCTGAATTAGGGTCAGCAGTCTCGTCAACAACCTTAACATAATATTCCTCACCCTCACATGGAGTTGAAATTTCTGTATAAGAATTTTCACCCGTTTTTCTCAATGCCTGAAGCTTAAGCACTGGAGTCTTAGCCTCCTTTAATGAATATTCAGCAAAATTCTTACAGCCAAATGAGATACTTTCTGCGTCACGGTTCTCAACACCTACATATCCTGTGTAAACACCATTATTAAATTCAGCAATGGTCTTAGACAAAGAATATTTAGAATTTGTTGTTTCTCCATTGCCAAGACGACCATAATCAGTATGCTCTTGGTTTGTAGTGAAGAACTGCCAGTTGTTTGCTCCAGAAGCTATGATATCAACTGTAGCAGGAGTACTAGGACAAACATACTCATACGCCTTATCAATAGTGATTAAAGGACGAGGAGCAACCTCAACCTTAATTTCATTGCTGAAATCAGACTCACAACCCTGACCGTCTACAATCTTAACCAATCTAGTTGTCGATTTTTCAGACGGTGCAAATTTCACTGTATCTTTATCATATTTAAGATCAGTCAACTGACCTCCATTCTGTATCGCATACCAATTGTATGTACAATTAGATGTTGTTGAATTAGCCTGAAGAATTGCAGAATCACCCTCACAGATATAAACATGATTTGCATCTGTTGGATCTACATTTCCTCTGATTGCGACTAGAGATACAGAAGGACGAGCAGCGATTGTAAACACAATGTTAGTGTCTTTAGGACAGCTATAAGATTGTGTCACCTTATCTGTAACCTTAATTGTATAAGTACCTGGTGTTTCAGGAGCAATGAATGAGAACTGGTCATCAAGCAAATGGTATGACTCTGTTTCTCCAGCAAATGGAGCCATTGTTGCATTCAAAGGAACAGTAGTAGTATGAACAATATTATTGAAATTGATTGCTGGAATCTTAGCATAATTTGAATAATATGTCACAGAATGATTTTTATAAGTTTCATTCTTATGCTGAGCCTTATCCAAGAAATATTCACCATTAGCAAGTCCGACCTTGATAGTAACCTTCTCTCCAGGACAGAATGTAGTCCTAATCTCTCCAGCCTCATTATAGAATGCAGCCTTAATCTTAGGATTCTGATCCGGAGTAAATTCTACCTGCTTAATTTCAGATGGACAAGTAATAATAGAACCATCATCACTGTTTGTTCTCTGGATTGTTGCATATACCTGATAAACTATCTCATCTCCATTCTTATAATTAGAAGATGAATTGAAATATCTATAGTTGTAGAACTCATTAGTTAGAGCACCATAAATATTACCAGTATTTGAAGTACCGTAACCCTCTTTGAAAGGATGTGGCGACTTCAACTTATAATCATCAGGATCATCAGTCTCATCATCAGGGATTTTCTCTCCATTTGCATCAAGAGCATAGACTAGATTTCCACTTGCATCAACAACCTGGCTCTTATCGTTGATAAAGTTATTCTCCATATCAACGACTTTGCCATCAGCATTCTTCTTGTACTCACGGAAATAATATGATGAATAGTTATTTGGATTTACAAGCACCCTGATTGCAGAATTCTCACATGCAGGATCCGCATAATCAAGTTTGATTGAAGGAACGTCATAAACATTGACTGTTCTACCCCACTGATTAGATGCACATCCGTAGTTATCCCAAACACGAGCATAGTATGCAGTGTTTGCATCTGGTTTGAACTTTAGACCTGGATCGCCAGTGACAGTATTACCTCCATCCTTACGACGAGCATTCCATACATAATTACCATCTGTTGTAACAGACCAATTACTATTGTCTGAAACATTAGCCTTGAACTTACCTGCAGATCCTTCAGGACCAGAAACATAATCCAAAGCCTGATATATAGTTCCTGTAGTATATACCTTAGCATCTACGATATGAGAACCTTGTGTCGCACGACCAATTACTTGGAATGAGAACTCCTCTCCCTTACAGATATAATTAGGAACACCTATCACACTTACTGTTGGATTCAACTGTTTTACATCCAAATCAATTGTTGTAACCGAAGGACATATAGTAGAACCATCAGCATAGTAGCATGAATCTGTAATTGAAATATGAATTCCATCTGTAGATACAGCAGGGAAATGTGTATTCTTTGATGGAGACTGGCTATAATCAAGAGCTACCCAACGGTCTAACAAATTAGTCTTAAATTCCTTACCGTTACGTTTTTTGATACCCTTGACATTTACACTGAATGTATCAGCAAGAATAGCAGGCTCATTTGGCTGACTAGAGCGAACATTTCTTACATATAGATAATAAACATCACCTACACAGAAATGACCAAATTGAGGATGCTCTTTTGGTGTGTCATCATCAGCATATACATAGTAAGATACATTATTTCTGTGATTAGCATTAGCGTATGCATATTCTGCATCCTCACGAACAACGTATGAGCCATCAGCATTTTTCTTAGGCACATATATACCATTAGCATCTGATTCCATTTCATGGATATGGGCAGCAACAACCTTACCCTTTGAATAGTTGAAAAGCTCCCAATCGATGATTGGACCATCAGTAGGAGTTACAGACACTGCAACATCTGAAATACATCCATCAGGTGTTGTCAAACGAACACCATAAGGAGCATTTGAAGCATAGTTTGCAATATTGTAAACAGGCTCACCTGTTGTTGTAGAGAACATTGCACCTACTCTTACAGTATCCTTCATTACAATATTACCCTGTTCATCCTTGCCTTCAGTTTGAACGCCCAATTTTGTAATGATATTGAATTTGTAAGCAGAAGCATCAGCAAGTCCAGCAATCTTTATAGCAGTCTGATCTCCAGAACATACAGTGTTAGGATCTGCATAAGCGCTGAATGCAGGTACAGGAATCTTCTTCAAGTACAATGTGTTTGAAGGAAGAGATGTACAACCTGTAGCCTCAGAAACTGCAGTCACATAGTATGAAGAGTTTCCATTTGCATCGATATAATCTGTCAATGCAGTTGGAATCAATGTCTTCTCTGTACCAAACGTATTCACATCCGTAACATTATTAGTAGCATTATACCATGTAAACGAATTAGCCTTAAGATCAGATGTTGATCTTGCCTCAATCTCACATTCTACACCAGGACAATAATAAACATCATCGCCCTCAACTCGTGTATACTTAGTTGCAACCAACTTAACTGTTGGACGAGACAAGATATTAATTGTACCTGTCTTCGTAACTTCACAACCATCGTAATTCTTAGCTGTTACAGTAAATTGAATTGTATTTGCTCCAGCTATATAATCCATACCACCACGAATCTCAAAGAATGTCTTCTTTGTATTTTCGTCATTAGTATTGAATGAAATTGATCCTCTTTGAACCTTTGTCTGTCCGTTGTCGACGTAAGACAACTCCAAATCAAGAACCTTTTCCGAATCAGTCAAATTAACTGTTGAAGTGAAGTTCTCAACCTCAACATACACATTAAATGATGTATTAGGACAAACCTTGTCAATTTCATTATTATCCAAAGACTGGAATGTAACCTTCAACTGTGGAGTAACTGACACATTGTATGTAGCAGTTGCGGTATTTGGATCTGACTTACATTCAGCAGACAAATAATCTGCTGTCGTACCACAAGAGTTATAAGCAGATGCAGTAAATACCGTACCTGTAGTAACACCTGCAACTGGGATTGAATAGTATGGTCTACCCTGAGCATCCTTATCAGTAATGTCATCAGCAAGGTATCTCTCTACTGTCTTATTATCATAAGATAAGAAATAGTGAGTATACATGCTATTCATCAACGTATTGTTTGTTGTCACATCTGAATTAGCATCTCCCAATATTACTGAGACAGCTTCACCTTCACATCCCTTAGCTACAGAAACACGTGGAGCAGCAATCTCACATAGTTCAACTGCCAATGGAGAAGACCAATCACTGACACATCCATTATTATCTGTGATTCTTGCTTTCAAACCACTGACCGCACGACTGATCTCAACAGAAGTCTGAGTGTTGTTTGCAGGAACTGAATAGTTGTCTGCAGCCCACTCTATTGTCTTCATTGTTGTTGACTCATCTACAGTCATAAATGAATTAATCCAAACAGAACCTATAGGAGATCCTGCAGAAGCACATAGATATGCACCTGCCAAACCATCACTTGCTGTTGCATCAACATTTGTTGTATGCTGAGCATTTGAAGTATATAGCTTGATTGTTGGGTTAGCATATACGTCAACAGATATAGTTCCTTGTGCCATACAAGCACCACGCTTGTTGCCATCGATAATTGGAGTAATCGAAATGCTATGTGTCAAAGCACCTGTTGTAGCAGACATATCGAACTTAGCGACATTCTGACCCTTAACAGTCTTTGTCACACCGTCTACTGAAATCTCGAAATCAGTAGCAGAAGTGTATGAAGGATTAACTCCACTGAACATGTCTGATTTCACATTCACCTCTACAGTGTATGCATCAGACGAACACAACATGTATGTTTCTGAATTAGTCTTTTTATTTGCTTCTGCGCCTCTAACCTTTACAACAGAAACAATAGCTGGAGAAGGAATAACCTTAACCGTTGTAGATGCCATGCCTCCAACACAAACATCTCCATTGTCAATTGTAACCTGAGGATAAGCATAAGCAGTCGAAGCTGTCATATTAGACGATGACACATTCGCTGTCGCTTTATCTGAAAGTGTTGATATAGGCAAATCAAATGCAGTCTGATCTGCTGTTGTTGCAACATCACCATCTTTATCAAATCTAACTTTGAATGAGTAATTGTCTCCATATATATTGTATGACGCAGGTAACTTCTGAGAAGTTAAAGTAACTGCCTCACCGCTACATATGATCTTTGGATCAGCATTAAGAGTAATAGCAGGTAATGCTACTGTCTTAACAATCTCTCGTGCAGTTGCCTCACATCCATTTGCATCCTTAGCAGTAACAATATAAACGATATCATCACCGGCTGGAATCTCCAACTTATTCTCTGTTGACAAAGTTGCAACATCACCCTCTTTCTTCCATACGAAATCAGAGAATGTTGAACTTGTACCAGACGCTGTCAATGTCTTTTTACGAGTATCACCTTCACAGAACAATGTAGTACCATCAGCAGGAAGCTTAGTCTCACTTGAAGTGATTCTAAGTGCAGCTGGAGTACTTACACCATACTGGAATCTAATATCAGCACTACATTCATCGTTAACAGCAAGAATAGTAACAGTCTCTGTTCCTGCCCTATCCATAGCGACCCAATTAATATCAGTAGAAGCATCATTTAATGATGTCGCTGGAGCATTGCCATTCTGTTTATCAGAAGATAGTGTCCAATCTGTAGACATCACATTATATGATGTATTCTTAACCTGGAATATCAATGGCGTCTCAGGACAAACCGCGTCACCATTATTTATCTCATTTGCAGCAGCAACACTATTCTTATATACTACAAGATCAATAGTAGGAAGTTGATTTACTTTGTACTCAAAGAATGCAGTATCACGACAAACCTTACCATTTACTGTATTTTCTGATTCAACAGCATACATATAAACACCAGAAGCAGACTGGCGAGGCAGGTCAATCACACCATATGTACGATTACCAGAAGTAATTGTATTACCAATCACCCAAGATTTAATCGCTGTACCATTGATCTGATATTTGTTATTACCATCTTTCTCAGCAGCATACAATTTGTAACGGTATCCCTTAGAGAAATCAGAAGAAGCATCATCCAACAAAACTCTGTTGTTGTCGTTAGGACAAACATTATCCTTCTCTACCTGAGCGGAAATGATAGGAGTTGCAACCTGGCTCAATGTCACAGTGACAGGATCACTCTGACATCCGTTACCATCTGTATATGTTGCAGAGTAAGTACGGTTTTCATCATAACTTTGAAGTGACAATAATGGATTTTTAATTTCCAAAGTAGAAGCTGTAAATGTTCCTGTCACTCCGTTATCAAAATCAATAGTACCAGCATTTGCTGTATTTGTAGCACCGATTGCAGCAGTTACAGTCACTGGAGTCTGACCACCATTAGGATCAGAACATACAGCGGCTACCGGAGCGAAATCCAATGTAGGTTTAACACCTACCTTAACAGAAACATGAGATTCTGTACCTTCACATCCATTATCTGTAATACAAGATATTGTATATGCAACCGTTGTTCTCTCATTTGGAGCAATAAACGTAGTTGTCTGACGCTCACCACCAGAAGCTACATTAATGTCAGCACCTACTTGATTTCCGAAATTATCCTTTACCTTAAATACTACAGCAGTTGTAGAATTGTTCTTCAACTTGATTGCATATGGAGCTCCCTGACAAATAACCTCGTCATCACCAAGTTCAGAAACCGTTTCTCCTGATATTTTGACTGCTTTAGCATCAAAAATTGGAGTTGGATAAAGATTAACATCTGCAGAGAAGTCGGCTGTACATCCATCCTTAGCGGTAACAACCCCACCTACACTATAAGTAGTTCCATCAACTGGAACAGGAGCAGTGAAGCTCTGCGTTAAAGAAGTAACATCGTATGATTGCTGAGAAGCGGTTGTTGTACCATTAGTTGTAGATTGGAAAGCATAGTCAACTTTCGCTATTGTGTTGTCTTCATTTACAGTAGCATTAGCTGTTCCCTGATCTCCCAACTGCACCTCGAATGTAGAATTAGGACAAGCGAACACCTTCGTCGTCTTCACAACAGGAAGTGGCTTGACATACACCTTATATTCACCTTCTGAAGAACAACCATCATCAGTAACAGACACTCTCAAAGTCTGGTACTGTCCAAGAACATCTGACTGTGCTCCTGACATTCCATAACCCAAAACTCCATTACTGAATGATGTCTCCCTGACTGTAGATGGCTGAGCTAATAAAGCTGTGTTCTGAACTTTTACTGTAGCATTTGCCAACTCTCCGGCCTCATTGTATGGACGTACATAGAACCAGAAATTTTCTCCACTACAATAAGTATTTTTCTCATTACTAGCAAGAGTAGCAGAAGTGACAGATGTTATCTTAGAAGCAGAAGCCGCCATGTCAAACTGAACAGTAGGCTTAACCTGAATAGCTAGTTTTTCAGTGATAGCACACTGAGCTACATTGCCATTCATACCATCTGTCTTCACAGTAAATCTAATCACCTCACCTCCAGCAGCAACAGCAGGCACTGTATATTGGAACGAATATGCATCAGATGCACTGAATCTTCCAGAAGTAGTCGGGCCATAACTGTTTCCCTCTGCATCCTTAATGACATAATAGTTTGTCATGTCAGCGGATGCATTGTTAAGTGTGATAGTCAATACAGTCCCCGGACAAACAGGTTCTGCAGTCCATAATGTGACATTATCAGTTGGATCAATTGAAGAAGTCTTACCAATTTCAGTGCTTCCATTCTTCACCGTATACGTAACCGATGGAGCAGCAAGATTCTTAGGAATAAATGTTTTCTTCTCCGAACAATTATCATCATTAATGAATTCAATCTCATAGTAATACTGATATGCATTAGCATAAAGAGACACATCAGCTATCTTCGAAATTGTCAATTGATTAGAAGAAGACTTCCAAGAGAAATCTGCGACAGTTTTAACCGGTGTAGCACCTTGAGTCTCTTCAACCACAAAGTTAACCGATAGAACTGACCTTGCACCCTCCACATCAATTGTGAGCGGATCTCCAGGACAAACCTTCGCTATATCACCTAAAATAATTTTTCCTGCAGACTCCTGAACATAAACAGTCCAAGTAGTCTTACATCCTCCATCTGCGGTAACCGTAAGAGTATGTACTCCCTTACCTAGTTCTTTTTCTCCTGAAGTATAAACGCCACTATTAGTTCCGGCATTACCAACTGTAGCTGTAACAGCAGGATCAGTAATAGAATTTGTGGCATCATACCATTGGAATTTATATTTAGATGCCGCAGATGATTGATCTGTAGAGAATGGAGTAACCTTTACCTTACCTCCAGGACAAACCTCCAAAGTTACAGTTCTTGTGATATTATTCTTTACTTCAATCTCTTGTTTATATGAATCTGGATTGATATATAGATCAACAACAGGAGACGATGTCAAAGTGACTGAAGCTGTTGGGGATGTGTACGTACATCCATTTTCATCTTTCGCAATCACATATACTTCATTCACTCCTGCCATGTTTGCACTTTCTGTAACAACGTCGTTAGAAAGAAGCAACGCAGACAAATCAGTCTTATCCTCAAGACGATTACCATTTAAATAATATGTAGCGGTATATCTAGTTGAACCCAAAGAATTGTGGCTTTCATTCGTAATACGGATATCTCCATACTGACAAGTTCCAACAACATCAAATTTTGGATTCAAAGCAGGTGCTGGAGTAAAATCCTGTTCAATTACACTGATACAGCCTGCAGAAGAAGTCAAAATTGCTTTAATAGTATAAGTCTCAGTATAAGCATTCGCTTCTACAAACCTATGTGCATTAAATAATAGAGACACTTTTTTATCATCTACCACTTGACTACAAGCCGAAGCACCAATTGTCCAGTCTGCGACATCAGGATAAGAACCTCCATTTTTCTTTTTTACAAAAAACTGTATATCCGTTATAGGATCAGTAGCAAAATTGTTTCGTTTATAGTTAAGGTTTAGACCTTCTATATTCAAACCATCCTCTTGATCTGAACCTGTAGGACAAGTCCACTTTTCAACAAACGTACCTTCTACATCAGTAGCACCAAAGTGAGTTTCTGCCTTTACAATACAATTGTCATTATTACTATTTAACTCTTGATCTGTCGTCTTATTCAACTCACCAACAGTAGATGCCATATAACAAACAAGAGTTCCTTCAGAACCATTTGATTGAATATAACGCCAATACGCACTATGTTCGTTAGTTTTTGTAATTTCAAATTCATTACTTGTCAAGACTCCACCATGTAATCTTTGGAATCCTCGATCAGTCTTTATACCAAATATATAAGCGTTATATCCTTTAGTTGCAGTCGCATTCAAAGGTCCATTATCAGCATCACATATAGTAGCGATCAAAGATTTTTTCTTCACTTCACATGTGAAATACATATAACATGAATGTCCACCTGCTTTTTGTGAGCTATAATTACAGTCTCGTGTTATAAACTGCAAACCAATACGGTCACCCTTCTTCAATGCATCAAGAGGATAAATCAAAGTTCTCCAACCTTTCGATTCCGAATTTCTTATTTCAGGAGCAGATCCAGTAGAATACCATCCTGTATTAGGTAAAGAAGTTATCAATTGTTTATCAGAAGACACACCTGGAATTTTCGAACATTCATAATTATGCCCCTGACTACAAGTCATATCGAAAGATGTCATTTTTGAGTCTCCACATGTCAATTTGTTCCATCCAGAGCCACTCACATTTATCAATCCAAGATCAACACTCTGATCACTTGTAGAATATGCACCAATTGTAAATTCAGGAGATCCAGTAGCATAATGTGTTTTCTCTGGAGCCTCAGACAAAGCAAGGTAATGAATCATCAAGAAATCATCATCATCTCCTTTTGTAAACTCATACAACATTTGCTCTGCAGCTGCAGTTTTTTCAAATTCATTTTTCCATGAAGGCACTGCAAACTCTGTTGAAAATGGATTTGTACTAGCTTTACTTTTAGTTTGATCAACAACCCACTTACTACCAGCACTGATTCTGTGACCACAAGCTCCGATTCTACATGAATGTTCAGCACCAGGGAAAACTCTTGGCAATTCTATTTCTTCTCCATGTATTTTGCTTGCTAATCCATTTCCATAGTGATTCACATTAGGATCAGAATAAACACCAAAACCTGCACTACTTGAATTTTTTCCTATAACATAAAATCTGTATTGCTCCGTTCTAGCATCCCAAGTTTTTTGATAAACCTTATCATAATAATACTTTTTAATTTCAGATTCGGCACTTATCTCATAGAATTGTGCAGTAGTTGCAGCATAACCATCACCACTTGGTTCACAAGAAGAAAAATAATTTCTTAATGGCTGTCCTGATGCATTTACATCATTACTAAAAGGACAAACTTTATTGTGCATCATTTGAAAGCCATCAAGAAAATCCTGATAATTCCAATAGTAAACATAAGGACATGCATTAGCTCCATTTGTTACAGCATCACAATTAGAAGAAGATCCTGTCGATTTATACAATACTGCACCATAATACAAACGCCAACCATCCAAACCATGAGCAAAACCAAGGTTTCGCTGATCCTGTCCACTTGCAGACAAAGCAGATCCAAAAAGCACGGCTCCCACAGCCACTCTCTTGAACCGCTGACGGATAAATGATTTACACTCGGCAAAGAGCCTTTGGGTCTTCACCAACTCGGAGGATATGAACTCTATCCTCTCCTGCCTTGCATCGACATCCCGATGTTTTTCCATACGGGTATCATGCTGGCATTGGACGGCATCGTTCGGCGCTACACAAAGCCAGCGCAGAAGCATCGCTATCCAATCAACAAATTTCTGTAGAAATTTCCTCATGATTATATTATTTTTTTTATTATTTTCCATTTGTATCTCACACTTCTAATATTAATCCGTTGCTCTATATATACATATTTAAATATGAGTGTCAATAACCACACCATCTATACATATTTATACAAGCACCTTTTTTCATTTTCTTCATCCTTTTATTTTATCCTTTTATAAATTAATTATATCCTAATATTCCTAATAATACAGTTTTTCATGATGATGAATTATAACCATGAGCAATACCGCACAATATATAGGTCTATCAATCAATTTATTAACTCTAATATCCGTCATACTACAGTCCAAACCATAGTATAAGTATTAACAAAATTAATTAAATCAACACTAATAAAATCAGAGGAAATGCAAAAGTTATCAACAATTTTTGCATTTTTGGACAAAAACACATTACTAAATGGAAACTTTCATACAGAGTAACTAATAATACTTTTCAGCAGATAAGTAAAAACATATACAAACAGAAAAAATATACTTAATCGTTATATACCCACACCACATGCCAACAACAACATAACATATTATGAGACAAACTGATACGGCTAACCAATATCAATTCATTCCACTCCGTGACAGGTTTGTCCTCTCCCGTCACCCGTTTCCGAGAAGGAAACACATAACCACAAGTTAATGTAACCGACAGCACTTAGCGGTCGGAGGAAAATGTATCCTAACAAAATGTCGTCTGCCATAAAAAAAACGTATATTTGCGATTAAATAATAAAAATCAGATACATGGAAATTCATTTTGCCCCACTACAAGGCTATACAGATTCAGTTTTCAGAAAGTTACACGCCGAAATCTTCGGTGGTATAGACAAATATTATACTCCTTTCATACGTGTAGAACGTGGTGATTTTCGCAAAAAAGATATGCGTGAATTGCCAGATGAGACGGAATGCAACACTATTCCGCAGATCATCGCGTCTACCAAACCTGAAGATATCGAGAAGATGATATCTATGCTTGAGGAGAAGGGATATAAAGAGGTGAATATCAACATGGGATGCCCTTTCCCTATGATCGCAAAACATGGCATGGGATCAGGTCTGTTGGCAGATAAAGAGGCCGTAAAAGCGATGATAAAAGTGTTGGAAGCACATCCGTCTACACGATTCTCATTGAAAACAAGACTTGGTTATGATGATGAAAATCAAATATTTGACATAATAGATATCATTAATGATTTTCCTTTTACAGAGGTGACGATGCATCCTAGAATCGCAAAAGATCAATATTCTGGGGATATCAACCACGCAAAATTCGCTGAGTTTGCAAAAGTCTGCAAGCATCCTCTCATATATAATGGCGACGTTACTACGACCGACGACATCAACAAATTCAGCACCGTCTACCCTACTCTGAAAGGCATCATGATTGGACGTGGGCTGCTAATGAATCCAGCCCTCGCGTCGGAATACAAAAATGGAGAGCCGATGCCAGAGAAAGAGAAGAAAGACAAATCTAAACAATTGATTAAGAAGCTATTCAGCCATTGTGAAGAGTTGATGAACGGAGAAGAACAGAGTGTCGCTCATGTGAAAGCATACTTTGAATATTTACTTCCAGACATAGAAAAGCGTAATCGCAAAAAAGTGCTGAAAGCCAACAAAGCAGAGAAATTAAGAACAGCGATCGCCGAATTTTTCATTTGATTTGTTGATAACTCATTCATTTATCAACAATATCATAAAAACAGAAAAAGACTATTGTCTGAATAATTTTGAAAATTTATATTTGTGTGAATTTTCACAAAAAACTAGCATGACTATGATGAAAAGAGCGTTGATTTCTCTAATGTTGAGCATCTTTACCTTAAGTGTTGCGAATGCAGCATCAGACATCACTGATGTGATCAAGGCACTAAGAAAAGGTAAGGTTGAAAGTGCTTTAAAAACTCGTTCGAAGATAAAAATCACATCTTCGCCGGACCAGTTTTTGTATCAATTGAGTGAATGTTTAGCATACAACCACAAGAAAAATCCAAAATATAATCCGCTGAAAGCATACGACTTCTACAAGCGCATTTCTTACAGCGATTACGTTACAAATCAACGAGTTATGAACTGTATGCGTGAAGCCGAATTTGATTTGGAGACTGTGCGTACGGAAGTGGAGGCAAACTTGTTGGAATATGCTAGGTCAAAGAAGACTGTCGAGGCTTACGACAATATCATAAAAATCTGTGAATCATGTTCTTACCTTGAAGAAGCGAATCGAGGAAAAGAGGATTTATTGTTCAACAAAACCCTAAAAGGAGCCAATTTGCGCGACGTTGAAAAGTTTATCCTAGACTATCCTAATTCTCCGAACAAGGAAAAGGCAATCAACATGCGTGACTCTATCGCATTTGCAAAACTTCCAAAGTCAGCTGATGCTTATGCGTCGTACATGGAAAAATATCCAAACTCGAAATACAATTCCGAAATCCAAAGCGGATTGCTTCAGATGAGCTACGACGAAGCAAAAGCAAACGACAACATCAACTCGTATGCAAAATTCATCGGTTTGTATCCAAACGAGGAGAAGAAGGTGAAGGAGTTCGAGGGTAAGATTGAAGATTTGCAAAAGTACTTGACTTGGAAAGTTGAGCCAAAATACAAGAACATCCGTCTTGCGGAAGACTCAATCGCAAAGAAGAGCTACTACCTTGTGAACGATTTCGGAAAGTGGGGAATCATGGATTTCACAGGAAAAGAGTTGGTTGCCCCTTCATTCGATGATTTCTCCGACATTGCAGACAGCAAGTTGATCGCCAAGAAAGGAGGTAAATGGGGAGTCATCAATCCAACAAACGGTTCAACAATACTTGATTTCGTAGCGACTTCAGCATCCGACATCGAAATCATCTCAAAAAATTTCATTGCATTCAAGCAAGGCAATTCTTGGGGATTGAGCTATAAGGGAGAAAAGACAGCTATCCAGCCTTTCGTTTCTGGTTCTCTAACGCAGTTCAAATACAAAGTGTTGAGAAACGGTGGTGTTGCGATGACAGATGCAGGCAAACTTGTGATCGTTGATCCAGAAGGAAATACAAAAGTTGACGAAAAGTTCGATCAGGTTCAATGGCGTAATTCTGACGATATCGACAGCAAATACCTCAAAGTTCGCCAGGGAAAGAAATACGGAATCTACAATCCTGATGGAGATTTGATCGGAAGCATCAACCACGACATGATGCCTTACTACGATCAGGATGGAATCGCGATCATCAAGACTTCCCCTTCAACTGAAGGATGGATGGATACAACAGGAGCATTCCTCTACTGTGCAGCTCTAAGCGAGTACAAAGATTGTGGTGGAAAAGAAAAAATGATCGCATACAAAGTAGGAAGCCACTGGGGATTCTTGGATAAAACTCCAGCACATGCCAACATCAAACTTCAGTATGAAGATTTCGAAGAATGTTTCTCAGAAGGAATCGCAAAAGTGAAGAAAGCAGGCAAGTGGATCTACATCAACAAAGCTGGCGAGGAAATCTTGAGTATTCCAGAAAACCAGAACAACAAAGTATCTAGAGCAGGTGGAATCATCTACTATGCTAACGGAACTAGCTACGACATGTACGACAAGACAGGTAAAATCGGAACAATCTCTGGATTCTCTAGCATCGACAAAGAGGTATCAAACGGAATGTTGATCGTCAACAAAGGAGGTCAAGCATGCGCATTGCAAGGCGGTAAAGAGTGTGTCACTCCGACATACGACAACATGACAAAATATTGCAACGGTTACTCAGTTGTAACAAACGGAGACAAAAAAGGACTTCTTTACTACGGACAAGTAGTGTTGGAGCCTAAATACGAAAAGATTCTTGATCCGAACCACGCTATCGATGGTGACTGTGAAGAGTTGCTCTCAGGTAAAGTTTCAGATGTTATTCTATTGAATGTATTTGAAAATGGTGTTTCTTCAAGAATCATCGTAAAAGCAGGCAAGATCATCACAACTACAAAAGACGAGGTTCGTTTGAAAAAATTCTCAAACAAATTCACAGCGTTTGAAACAGCAGATATGGGAATCTTCAACGCAGCCAAAACAGGTTTGATTTCACCTGAAGGTAAAATTGTAGTCGAGCCATACTACCGACAGATCACAGAACTTTCTGAGAACTATTTCGTATGTAAGGATGCGAACGGAAAATGTGGAGTTTTGGATAAGGCTGGTACAGAAGTGGTTGTGCCGTTCGCACAGTCGATCACATCATTTGATGGAAAAGTCGTAGAGGCAGAACTTAATGGAGACAAGATGTGCTTCAACAAAAATGGAGTGCCTTTCCTACCAAAGAACTCAGAGTTGTATGAAAACGGTGTATTCAAGAACAAGAAGAACAACAAATTCGGATTGGTTGACGAGAAAGGATACATCAAACTTTACACTAACTACGGAAAGATTTCAGGAGTGAAAGATAAGTCTGCAGTCGTATTGAAGAATGACAAATACGGCGTAGTGAAATATTAAAAGCTAAAACAACAATGTCAAAAGAAATGACAGATTAGAAATAGTCTGTCATTTTTTTATAGTTCACTTGCAATCAGACGAGAAAAATTCAGAATAGAATGAATCTGATTATCGACGAAGGAAACACACATATTAAATATGGAGTGTATGAAGGAGGAAGCAACCAAGAGGTCGCACTCTATGAAAGCCAAAACTATGATGCCAGAGAAGTCGCAGAAATCATCAGCAAGCATGGCATCAAGCACGCAATCTACAGCAGTGTAAGAGGAGGGAATGAAGATTTGATCGCAGACGTGAGTCATTCCGTCAACTTCATCCAACTGACACATGAGACGAAAGTACCTCTGGAAAACAGATACCGTACACCACACACACTTGGAATGGACAGGCTCGCCGCATGCGTAGGAGCCTATTCTATCGCAGGGAAAGACGCTAATATTCTGGTAATCGACGTCGGAACAGCAATCACATACGATATTGTGAGCAAAGGAGTATACCTCGGAGGCAATATCGCGCCCGGGATGCAGATGCGACTGAATGCCCTTCACACATTCACCGCAAAGCTTCCACAAGTGGACATAAACACAGAATGGAAAGAGATTGGAGACGACACCCAGACCGCAATCTACTCAGGTTGCTACAGCGGAATTTTGCATGAGATAGAGGGTTCATACCGTAGATTAAGCAAAAAATTTCCAAAACTTTTAGTTTTTTTAACGGGTGGAGGTGCAAAATACTTTGAAAGCAACGTAAAAATTAAGATATTTGCAAAAGAAAATCTGTTAAGGATTGGATTGAATAGAATATTAAACGATAAATGTCAAAAGGAATAATAATAAGTGCACTGCTTTGCCTAGGCACAGCAATAGCAGCAACAGGTCAGAATAACACCAGTTCACCCTACTCCAGATATGGATATGGAACACTGGTAGATGGAGTGTCTGCACAAGGAAGAGGAATGGGAGGTTTGTCAGTCGGACTTAGAGACAACCAACACACAAACTTCGGCAATCCTGCGACATATACAGCTATCGATTCACTCAACTTCAGATTTGAACTTGGAGCGTCACTGAAATCATCTTTTTATTCCAGCGGGGATTCAAAAAGCAGTGATTTTTCCGGAAATTTGGAAAGAATTGGTCTACAGATTCCAATCAAGAATTGGATGGGCATAGCGATTGGATTGGAGCCCTACTCTATCGTAGGATATAAATATTCCGACTCATACAAACAGATTGAGGTAAACAATGCAGACACATTGGTTAACTCGTACGCAGGGGCAGGCGGCATCAATCAGGTAATCGTCGGTTTTGGATTCAAGCCGTGGAAACCATTCTCATTCGGATGTAATCTGAAGGTCTTGTACGGAGACATCACAACCCAGAGTGAAGCCGACTTCTCCAAATCAAAGAACAAAAACTTCTATCACACGACATTGCAGTCGAATACGATAGACGTGCATGACTTCGCAGTCACATTCGGAGCACAGTATGCAATTGAAACAGGAGAAGACAAATCGTTGGTGCTTGGAGCGACGTTTGAGCCAAAGAACAAATTGAACGCGACTGCGACAAAAACAATTGTCACAACCGGCATTGACACAGTAACTACAGAATATGACAAAGCTTTTGAATTACCTTTTACATTGGGATTCGGAGCATCATATAGATTCAAAAACAAATGGGCATTCGGCGTCGACTACAAAATCCAGAAATGGAGCGACGTAGAATATTTTGGAGAGAAAGTGTTTGAAGACCGAAAGCAACTGAATTTAGGTGCGGAACTCCGTCCAAACAGCACAAGCAAGAAATACTTTAACAGAGTTGCATACAGATGGGGATTCTCAACAGCCAACACATATTATAAAGTGCATGGCGATACAAACAGAGAAAACCTATTAACCGCAGGTTTCGGTTTTCCACTTAAAAGAGGTCTAAATCCGACAGTGATCAACTTCACTGTAGAATATGGATTCACTTCACTCAGCAACAAAGATATGATGAGTGACAGATTCTTAAGATTCGTGCTCAACGCGACTCTTAATGAAAAATGGTTCGTACGTCGCAGACTTGAATAAGCGGCGAAATAAAGTAGAAACATCAAAAAATTAGGGAAATGAATACAAAATCATTAATTCTAGCTTCATTAGGCATAGCAATGTGTGTGCCAACGATGGCAGAGTTAGGAGTGAACACTCCAAATTCAAAGTTTGGAACAGGAGAGGACAGTGTTAGATGTGTGTCAAGCGTATCATTGTTCCAGAACTTTGCAAAGCAGAAAAATTACAAAGATATGCATGAGTCTTGGAAGACAATCACAACAGAGTGTCCAAGAGCTACTCAGCGTGCTTATACAGACGGTGCTTTCATGTTGAAGTGGGAGATCGAAAACGAAAAAGATGTAAACAAGAAGAAAGCCTTGTTTGAAGATTTGATGAACCTTTACGATTTGAGAATCAAGTATTTTGGAAACGTAAAGAAATATCCTACATATTACATTCTTGGACGTAAATCGTTCGACTACATCAACTATGCCCCAACATTGACTAACGACGCCACAAAACAGAAAGCTTACGGATGGTTGAAGGAAGCAATCGAGAAAGGTGGAGAGAAGAATGAGGCACAGGTATTCCAGCAGTACTTCATTTTGTCTGACGGCATATACAAAGCAAATCCAACAGTAAACAGAGATTTGTATATTGCAGATTATATGAAGATCATGCCTATGATGACAGCAGCTGCTGCCAACGACTCTACATTCGACGCATCAATCGGTGTTGTGAACAGAGTATTCGCACGTTCTGGAGCCGCAGAGTGTGGAACTCTTGACAAGGCATACGCTTCTAAGATTGAGGCGAACAAGAATGACAAGGCATTCTTGAACGACGTATTGAAGCTTTATCGTATTGCTGACTGTAAAGAGTCTGCTGTATACTTCAAAGGATCTGCTTATTTGCACGCTATCGAACCGACTGCAGCATCTGCAGCAGGTATGGCTGCACAGGCTATATCAAAGAAAGACAACAGCAAGGCTATCCAGTACCTTCAGGAGGCCATCAAACTTGAGACTAGCAAAAGTGTGAAAAGCGACTATTATTTAAATATCGCAAACATCTACTTGTCTCAGAAGAATTTCCAGGCTTGCCGTTCTAACGCACAGTCGGCACTTGCTATGGATCCAACTGCTGGACAGGCATACATAATGATTGCATACGCATATGCATATGGTTACACATCGATCGACGACGATCCAGTTATCCAGAAGACAGCATTCTGGGCTGCTGTAGACAAACTAGAGAAGGCAAAAGCCGTTGATCCATCATTGGCAAGCCAGGCAAACAGTTTGATCGCTTCATACAAGAAACAATTCCCAGACAAGTCTGAATTGTTCATGAGAGGAATCAAGGGTGGTTCTTACAAAGTTCCAGGTTGGATTGGTGAGACAACAACTGTTAGATAATGCAAGAAAGTGTAAATCATAATCATAAAGGCATGGTTGTCAAAGCATTTGCTTTGGCAATCGTGTCTTTTTTTTCTTTTTTTGTCTCATGCGACAATGACAAACTTGAGACAACCGATGCAATTGAAAGAGATTCTGTAGCAGGACAATATGCAAAAGATGTGTATACTCTAATCTCAGACTCCGGAATCGTAAAATACAGGATGGAGACTAAAGAGTGGTATATATTCGACAGAGTAGACACACCATACTGGTACTTTCCTCAAGGATTATTCTTTGAGACTCTTAACGACACGATGGGAACAGATGCGTCGATCACATCCAAATATGCGAAATACTATACAGATTTGGAATTATGGGATCTAAGAGACAGTGTCAAATCAAAAAACATCAAAGGAGAATACTTCGAGACGGACCAACTATTCTGGGACCAAAAGGAAAAGAAAGTATATTCTAAAGAAAAAATCAAAATCACACAAGATAAAAGAATCATCACAGGACGTGGTTTTGAATCAAACCAGTCGTTCACAAACTATACTATAAAAAAACCAGAGGGAATATTCCCGATTGAAGAGAAACAGAACGACGATCCCCAAAAAGAAAAAGAATAATTATGTGGACAGGCATAATAGCACTTATATTATTTGCGACATATCTTATAGAATTCAATTTTATAAGTGCTTACAAAAATAAGATTGAGATAAGTGACGACCAGACAAAATCAGGATTCGCAAGTTACTCCGCGACAAAAGTAAGATCATTCAAAGCCGGATTGCGAATCTTAAATCTTGCCGCAGCCATATGCTGTGCATTCGTCACATTCAATGAATACAATATATATATAACATTCGCAACGTTTTTAGGAATATTCGTGGCTCTGGAAACAACACTTCGTTTGAGCAACATTGCCAAATTACCCAATGACTCAATTGAAACTTTTTCTGGAATATTCCATCTAGCAGCCTACCCTATTGCCAGACTCTTCAGAAATTCCGAATACGAAATCAGCACTAACAGAAGTTACGAGCTAAACAATTGTACAATAGGATCGAATGAAGGAGCGGAAAATGAAGTCGAAATCTTCCAAAACGCTCTTGACTTGTCTTCTCTAAAATTGAAGAACTGTATTGTTCCACGCACGGAGATCACCGCAATAGAAGTGGGAAGCAGCGTCGACGAATTAAAAAAGCTATTCATATCAACCAATTTCTCAAGAATCCTTGTTTACAAAGACAATATAGATTGTATTATAGGATATGTCCACTCGTCAGACATATTCGACAGACCATCCGAGATATCAGATATACTGAATCCGATAATAGTCGTATCGGAAGAAATGGCCGCAAACAAACTATTAAAAGTTCTACAGAAACAGAAAAAAAGTCTGGCACTAGTCGTTGACGAGTTCGGAGGCACTGCAGGAATCATCACAATGGAAGACCTGATGGAAGAGATTTTCGGAGAGATCGAAGATGAGTACGACAACGAAGACGAGTACGTCCAGAAGAAAATCAGCAATGAAGAGTTTTTGATCTCAGGAAGACTTGAAGTCGAAGAAACAAATGAGAAATTCGGATTGGATTTACCGACGTCTCCAGACTACGAGACGATTGCCGGACTGATCCTCACCCATCACAACATACTGCCTAAAAAAGGAGAAATCATCAAAATAGGCAAAAAATACAGCTTTGAAGTGATCAAAGTTGAGACAACAAAGATAGATTTAGTAAAATTGAGAGTGACAAACGCAAATTAACGAATATTATTTATTATATTTGCGTCGTTTTTTGTACGAATAATAATAAAAAAACTATAAAACTTAAATGGCAGCTTTACAGAATATCAGAAACCACGCCACTCTACTTATTGGAATTGTGGCCGTGGCATTGGCGGCTTTCGTGGTAGGAGACTTGCTAACAAGCACTTCATCTATCATAGGAAGAGAGAGAAGCATCATCGGAAGCGTTAATGGAAAAGAGATTTCCATTGTTGAATTCAACGAAAAAGAAAAACAGTTCAGCGAGATCATCAAACAGCAGTACGCTGGACAGCAGGCTCCACACGAAGGAGAAATTCGCAACTTCGTATGGAACAAGTTCATCAACGACGCTCTAATTGAGAGCGAGATGGAAGAAATTGGAATGGCAGTAACAAACGAAGAGCTAAGAGAGTTGGTGTTGTCAGCAAGCCATCCAATGCTAATGAGTATTCCATTGTTTAGAGACCAGAATGGAAGATTCAATCCATCACAGGTCTCTGCAATCCTTAACTTTATCAGTTTGCCTGAGGAATCTTTAGAAGAGAGCCAAAAAGCTCAGCATCAGCAGTTGAAATCACTATGGGCATATTGGGAAGGACAGATCAAATCTCAGCTTGCTAACGACAAACTAAACAACCTTGTAAGCAGCGCTGTATCATACCCTACTGCAATTGTCAACTTGATTGACAGCATCTCAGCAAATGAAAAGAGTGCTTTAGTAATCAAAAAATCATACGATTCTGCAAACAAAAACATCGAAGTTTCTGATGCAGACAAGAATGCCATGTATGAGAAGATGAAAAAGCAATACTTCGCTTTGAACAACGGTGGATACAGATCTGTAGACGCTATCATTTACAACGTAAGACCATCTCAGCAGGATTACGAGGATGCAAAAGCAGGCATGGAAGAGATGAAAGAGCAAATCAAGAATGCTGACGAGGCTGATCTAAAAGTCATCTTCTCTGATCCATCTTCTGTATTCGCATACAACAATTATTTCCGTTCTGAGAAGGACATTGAGACTGCATTCCAATCATTTGCTTTCAATGCAAAGAAAGATTCAGTATCGGATGTGATCTTTGAAAATGGTGATTTCATGGTTGCCAGAAAAATGGCCGATGTAAAGATGGCACCAGACTCTGCAAACATCAGTTTGATCGTATTGGCTGCTGCAACAAAAGATGAGGTTAGCCAAAAGGCAGACAGTATCAAAAAGTGTTTGAACAACGGTGAAAAATTCGAGGACTTGGCTGCAAAACACTCTCTAGACAAGAACACAGCAGATAAAGGTGGCGAACTAGGTTGGGTGAAAGAAGGATTCCCATTGGGAACAGACGACTTTGATGCAAAAGTGTTCGGTGGTGCAAAGAAAGGTGATATCTTCACATTCGACATGCCTGAGAATTCAATGACATTCATCATCAAGGTAAATGACTTGACTGCACCTGTCAGAAAAGCTAAGATACTTGTTTACGGTTCTAAACTTGAGCCAAGCACAGATACATATACTGATATGTATAACGCAGCTAACAAGTTTATCATCGACAACAACACAAAAGATAAATTCATCGCTAATGCAGACTCTCAGAACTTGGATATCATGCACTTGACTCCACTTGGAGAGAATGATCCATACATTCAGATTCTAGGACAGAGCAACACACGTGACATTATCAAGTGGGCTTGGAGCCACAACGTTGGTGATGTTTCTGGTGTATTTGAGGTTGGTGACTCATATATCGTTGGAACTCTTGTAAATGCTGTTGACGGTGAATATGCTCCACTAGCTGAGGAATATGTATCAAATCAGGTTTTGAGAAAAGCTAAGAACGAAGCATGCGCTAAGAAGTTTACTGAAGAACTTGCTAAAGAAGATAACTTCGCTAATGCAGACACTGTAAATGTAAATTTCATGAGAGATGGAGTTTCAGGCATCGGTCGTGAGCCTAAATTGGTAGCTGCGATTACAGCTCTTCCTGTTGATGCAGTTAGCAATGCCATCGTTGGTGAGATGGGAGTCTACAAGGTTAAGGTTCTTAACGAAAACCCTTCAAACTCAAAGGCAAACATTCAGATGCTAAACAGAGATCTTAAGGGTATGGTTGCAAACCGTATGTATGAGTCTCTACGTAAGGATGCTGATGTTGATGATAATAGATCAAACTTCTATTAATCAATATTACTTTGAATAATAATGGAGGCGAATTACTGTTCGCCTCCTTTTTTTACTTAAAAGAAGATGGAAAAGAAAAGACTGTTTGGAATGACAATTGATGAGCTACGCAACGTCGTGGCCGACCTCGCCATGCCAAAATTCACAGCCACTCAAATTGCAGATTGGATGTACAAAAAAGGTGCAGAAGATATAGAACAGATAACAAACCTCTCTGCTAAAAACAAAGCTCTTTTGTCTGAACATTATGAAATAGGCAGACGTGCTCCATTTTCAAGTGTGACATCATCTGACGGCACAAAAAAATACCTTTTCCAAATCGGAGAAAAATACATTGAGACAGTTTATATTCCAGACAAAGACAGAGCCACTCTGTGTGTCTCTTGCCAAGTGGGATGCAAAATGAACTGTAAATTCTGCATGACTGGAAAACAGGGTTTCACACAACACCTGACAACAAATGAGATTCTCAACCAAATCCAGTCGATACCAGAATTCGAAACACTCACCAACGTTGTCTATATGGGTATGGGAGAGCCAATGGACAATGTGGACAATATACTTAAATCACTTGAGATTCTGACATCCAGCTACGGCTACGCATGGAGTCCTAAACGTATCACCGTCTCTACGGTTGGTTTGATTCCAGGATTGCAACGTTTCTTGAAAGAATCAAAATGTCATTTGGCAGTTAGTCTGCACAATCCGTTCTCAGATGAGAGACTGGCTATGATGCCAGTGGAAAAAGCATTTAAGCTGGAGAAGGTGATTGAAGAGATAAAAAAATACGACTTCACAGGCCAAAGACGAGTGTCGTTTGAGTATACCGTATTCAAAGGCAACAACAACCTGCCACGACACGCTAAAATGCTCGCCACCCTACTCCAGGGATTGGAATGCAGAATCAACCTTATCCGTTTCCACACTATCCCTAACGTAGATCTCGAAGGTGCGTCAGACGCAGAGATGCTGGCATTCGAAAGTCTGCTGAAGAAAAACGGATTGAACGCGACTATCAGAAAATCAAGAGGTGAGGACATATTCGCCGCATGCGGATTGTTATCATCAGAACGAAATAAAAAGAACCAAGAATAATAAAGAATATGAAGAAAACAAAAAAAATAGCGGCATTAGTGGCATCAATTGCTACATTATTCATGAGCAGCTGCGACTCCACTGGAACTGTTGGTTATAAACCAACCGTAACTGGCCAGAGCTACGAACTTTTGGTTGTCGGAGACCAGAAAGTTTGGAGAGATTCCGTCGGCATACGAATGAAAGACTCTCTGACTCATGAAATGCCATGCATGCCACAGTTGGAGAAGTTTTTTGATGTCTCTTATACACCTACAGAAGGATTCACAGGCATCTTAAAGCCAGTACGCAACATCCTTTTCTACGAAATTGACCCAACAATGTATACCCAGTCTAAAATGGGAGCAAGCAGAGACAATTGGGCCGAAACACAAGCTGTGCTACGTATAACCGCACCAAGCAAAGATTCTCTTGAAGAATTCTTCAACAAGAATATCGAAGTCATCCGTCGATTCTACATCAATGCAGAGAATGAGAGAGTCGTACGATTCTTCGGCAAATTCAGACATGTGGACTACTGCGACAGCGTAAGGAAAAGATTCGGAGCGGAACTGATCATCCCGTCTTCATTGACACAAGCCCGCTTTGAAAAAGATTTCGCTTGGTTCTCCAATGGCAATCCTGATTTCACTGAGAATATCGTAATCTACAGAATGCCTTACAATGATGAGAGTGACTTCATGAAAGACAACCTACTCTACTACAGAGATTCTGTGATGAAAGCATACGTAGGTGGACCATCTGACGGATCATACATGACAACACGTTATGAGATCATGCCTCCTGAATCCACAGTATTACCTGCAATGGATGGCAAATACAGTGTGGAGATTCGCGGATTATGGAGAATAGAAGGTGATATCATGGGCGGACCTTTCGTCAGCAGAAGCTACCTTGATCCAGAAAACAAAAATATCATCACCGTAGAAGCATTCATATACCGTCCGAACAAGAGCAAACGCTCTGCCTACAGACAGTTAGAAGCAATGATTTCATCGGTCAAATTCAATGCTCAAGAAAACTCAGAGCAATAAAATATATAAAGACGGATTAAATTCCGTCTTTTTTTTCGTCAATTCGATAAAATTATGTAAAAAAATTTGCAGATTAAATAAAAAGCACTACTTTTGCATCACGATTGAAAAATCGGGAGGTTCGCTAGCTCAGCTGGTAGAGCACATCCCTTTTAAGGATGGGGTCTTGGGTTCGAGCCCCAAGCGAGCCACTTGTAATATTTTTTTGGGGGGATGAACGATTTTCTAAGTGATTAGGAAATCGTTTTATGATTTAAAAAAAATAATATGAAAGCGTTTCTTACAATTCTATTGTTGATTTGTTCAAATGTCCTAATGACATTTGCTTGGTATGGAAATCTAAAGTTAAAGG
>JAEEGL010175556.1_pt1 | contig 49416 bp, 38 predicted proteins | sample 9134231 | NCBI WGS metagenome assembly JAEEGL01 (sample SAMN16246548, study PRJNA631951) | gut metagenome | biome: gut microbiome; feature: rumen; material: fiber-attached | host: Bos | place: Iran: Karaj | collected 2018-10 | reverse complement strand
TTTTTTGGACAACATTTAGTAGCATTGTTTTTCTCCAAATTCAACAGGGGGACAACCAGTTGAGCTTTTTCTGAATTCGTAACTTATTATAATATTCGATGTAATCGGTAATTACTTTTTCCATTTCCTTATAAGTAAGTAATCCATTTTTAAGTGTTTCATAGTAGTCGGTTTCCGATTTTATACTTCCGAAGAATCGTTCTATACAGGCATTATCCCAGCAGTTACCCTTGCGGCTCATACTCTGTATGAGATTGCACTTCTTGGCTTGCTTTAAAGCTTTTTGATACTTTTTATCATTTTTATCCGGTAGTTTCTTATCTGTCGGCACGTAATTATTACTTTCTGAAGCGCTTGTTGTTTCAGCGTTTTTAAAGAATTTGCGGTAAGTTTTGTCTTTGTAAATCGCACCTTGGTCAGAATGAATCATGGCATCCTGCAATTTGTATTTGGTAACTAACTCTGAGAGCGTATCGCATGCGAGTTTACTGTCTATATTAGGCGATATTTTATAAACCGCTATCGATTGATCATGCAAATCCAAAATCGGACTCAGATAAAGCCAACCTTCTTTAACTTTGAAATATGAAACATCGGTACATAATTTCTTTAGCGGTTCAGAAGCCTTAAAATCACGATTCAATTCGTTTTTAGGTAGATTTTTCTCGTTTTCTTTTAAGATTTGATAATAGTTTTTAGGAAACTTGCGTCGCCTGTTTGTGGTTTCTAGGCTTCTTTGCAAATTCTGGCTAGCCGCTTATGATTCACTACTTTGCCTTGTTTCTTCAAAATTTGCGCTTTATGCTTCGCTCCAGCCTTTTTTATTTCCAACGGATTAAGTTGCATTACTGCTTCCAGAACTTCTTTATCCTTGGCTTCCCGATGCGCTGTCGACATCCGGTTGTAATAAAAAGATGAACGAGGAATTTTAACAGCCTTACACATCTTATTGACGCTTACTTTCTTTTGTTGACAGTATTTGTCGAGAGTTCCAATTGCACTTTTTTTTACTTTCTTCTTTTATTTGTTCAAGTAGCTCCTTGGCGTAAAACTCCCAAAAGTCAGCAGCATGCCTGGATAGATCAAGCTCTTCTTCAAGCTCTTCACGAGTCATTTGCTTTATATCTTTAGGCTTTTCCCTGTTAAGTTTTGCTTTTGGCTTTCCCACTGTGTTTCCTTTTTTGCGAGCTGCTCTAACCCAATCCCTGACGGTATCTCGCTTTAGTCCGTACCGCTTCGCTAGCAACCGGTAACCATAAACTCCTAATTCATACTCTTTTAGAATCTCTTCCCGCAACTCTTTCATATACTGACTTAGCATTTTTGCACCTCAAGTTAAGGTGTCCAAATTTTGGGGGTCAGAACACCGCCCGGATTCAGCTTGCTGGGCAGCTCCGCAAAATCATATAAATTCAATCAAATAGACTCTCTCTATTTGTAAAAACAGAGAGGGTGCGCGGCTATAATTTCCATTTTTCGTGGGGTAAGGGCGCCGCAGGCTGGCGAATCGCGCTATTCTTAAGCTAGGCACCGCTGGGCAATTATTACTGACTAATCAAGCAATTTCACATCAATTTCCGCAAATTTCGCGGCTTCTTCTTTACTGTGGCCTAGAGCCATGAATTTTTTGGCCAGAGTCACGGCTTTCTCATGTTTTCCTTGATCGTAAACAAGCTGTTTTTGATTTTTCAATTCAGCTTGTCCCTGCCCAAGCTGAATACGAATTAAGTCCAGTTCTTTCTTGTCCTTGGCTATCTCCTGCTTATCCTTGGCTATTTTCTGCTCGGCTTCGGCTATTTCTTCCTTAGCTTCGGCTATTTCTTCCTTAGCTTCAGCTATTTCTTCCTTGGCTTCAGTTATTTCTTTCTTGGCTTCAGCTATTTCCTGCTTATCTTTGGCTATTTCCCGCTTATCTTTGGCAATTTCCTGCTTAGCTTCGGCTATTCTCTTATCATCCTTTTCCTTATTCTTAATCAGCGATATCCAGTCACGATAGGCCCGTTCACGATCGGCAGCAATTCCCACCAGCTTGGTGTTGTTCAGTAGTTCAAGGTAAAAGCTATGGGCCTCACCGATGGCCGAAACCGCGCTCTCCATGTAATCCTCCTCGTGCGCATGAGCAAAAAAGCGCACCCAGGCGGCAAGTTCGGCCGTAATATTAGCATATTTTTCCGCTTTTTGGAGCTCCAGAAAGTGAATAGTCATCTTTTCACTTAGGGGCTCGCCGGTTATGCGGTCCACCATCTGGGCGGTGTGGTGCGGCTCTTCATCGTCGGGGAAGAGGTCAAAATCCAAAATGCTGATGCAGATTACCTGGTGCAGTTCGCTATAAGATTCGCTTCTTTTAAGCTGCGAGCTTAAATTATGGGCGCAGTAATAAAGGGAGCGGTCGATATAATCGGCCCTTCGCAAAACCTGCATTTCGATGTCGATAATCTTTCCGCTTTCACTTATGGCTTTGATATCGCAAATGCTCTCTTTGTCGCTATAGACCTCCGGCAGGTTATAAGGCGAGATAATCTCGATACTTTTAATGAGTTCCGAGCCGCTGTCGTCAAAAACAGCATTGATAAGGGCCAGGAGAACCTCTTTGTGGGCCGGGTTGCCAAAGAGGGCACGAAAGATGACATCATTAGTAACTCGAATGCGCATAAATAGCTCCTTTTTGCCAGATAGTCTGGCCGGCCAATCTGAATGCAAATTGCGTGCCAAACTTCAAAAAGCATATAACCAGTTGTAATTATGAGTCTTTAACGCATTTTGTGTGGTTTTAACAAAGTGTGTCAAAAGTGTGTCAGGTGTGTCAAAAGTGTGCCAAAGTGTGTCAGGTGACACAGTGGTGAGACAGTTAGTCCTCCTGTTTTCGCTGGTGGTTCGCCCAAATTTTTTGGCTCGACATGCCGAGAGCGCTGCGCAGGCCCACCTCCTAACTTAGTGAATTTCTTAATAAAATCGCCATTCTCCCAAGCAGCGAGGGGCTCCACTTATTGGAACATAAAACTTATCAGCTGTTGTTTTGTCCCCTCCCACAGTGTGAAAGGGAAATATGCCTGAATTTACAAGTATTTTTCGTGGTGAGGCTACCATAGCATTTGGACACTAACTGTATTGCTAAATATTACTTGGTGCGTTTCCAGACATAAACGACGAGGTACGGCGGCATATTGCTAACACTTGTTGAAGCTGCAGTGCCTGAAAAAGTGTGGGTATGAGAACTTGGTGAAGCGGAACCGTAAGAGGAAAGTGTTCCTTTGGGAGTATAAGAACCTGACAGAGACAAAGAACCTGAAACATCTGTTAGAGGTTTGGTGTTAGAAGTATTACTACCACTATAAGGATTTGAATATACACTACCATTTTGGTTTTGTACCTTAGCTCCATTCCAGTAGCGATTCGGACCGGTACTGGCATTATGATCACCCTGTCCGTCAGGACTGCCATTAGTGTTTGCAAATATAGTATGTGAATGGCTACCACCGGTTACGGTTATAGTAGCGGCAGTTCCTGAAAAAGTATGAGTATGCTGAGGAATATGACTTGAAGTGAGTGTTACTGCGGAATTAGTACCAGTTACGGTATGAGTATGACTGACAGTAGCACTGCCACCAGTACTTCCAGCAGCGTATGTTGTACCGGCAGCCAGCATAAATCTATCCTTTATTTGTTCCCACGTTCCACCAAGATGGGTGCTCGGATTGTTAGAAGAGACAGAAATATAAATAGAACCAACAGGATAGAGGTAGTCAAGCATTGCTGTTTTATCCAAATTCGCTGGCTTAATACCAGAGATTAAGCTGCTATCAATGCTGGTGACAACTTCCGGTTTACCACCTGTAAAATAAACAGGCTTTGCCGCAGTACCAGCGGTAGCAGTATCTAATTTAACAGCGCTGGTAGCCGAACCACCTTTGCTGCTGGAGCCGGCATAATTGAAGTTTACTTTGTCCTTGGTGACAGCACCATTTTGAATCATCTCAGTAGTAATGGAATTATTAGCAACCACTAAGTCACCACTGGTATTACCACTATTAGCCAATTGTTGTGCGAGTTCGGCAGAAAGTAATTCTTCACCAACACAACGGTCACAAATTAACCCCCCGGCTGTCTCGGCTGTAGTGGCTGTACTTGCACTATCGGCATGAGCAGCCAAAATAGCAAACGGCACTGAGGAGATAGCTATGCGCGGCGTCATTTCATTACCATCACCAACTTTAATGCCGAGCTCCATTTTGCCATCGGCGGCAATAATGGCTTCCGGATCAATATCGTCTATGGTGAGGTTATAAAATCCATTTTCCACAGTAACCTGTTTGGTAACTTCCTTAATAGCCACGGCAGAAGCACTCTTGCTCTTGTAAATGGTGGCGGTAATATTTACCTGGCCATTCATCAGCTCATCGCCGTCCCAAAGCAGGCCGTGATGAGTAAAGGAAAGTGGCACGGCGGCACTGGCCAAGGTACTACTTCCAAGCAAGAGCCCTAGAGCTGTGAGACCTGTTAATACACTCTTTTTCATAGCTTTCTCCTTTGCGCTCTATTTCCAGGCGCCATCGTTAAGTTGCACTGATTTGTTATTGTCTTTAGACCTACCGGCAATGGAGCCGCCTAAAATTTGCACTTTGTAACGGCCATCACTGGCTTTTCCCGACATATTAGTGAGCCCGCCGCCGGCCGGCAGAGCTACTTTGTTTGTTTCCCCGGCTATTTGTGGCAATTGGCACATACTGTTTCTACACTCTTCGCCTGTTTGGCATTCTGCGCTATCTTGGCAGTTTTGGTGACAAGTGCCGCCAAGGCAGGAGAGGCCGGAAGCACATTTATTTTGCGCATCGCAATTATCGCCCAGTGATTGCGTGCCTGGAAGATCGGTATTGCTGCCCGGCTCATCGGTGTTACTACCGGGATTATCAGTGTTACTGCCCGGCTCATCGGTGTTGCTACCAGGATTGCTCCAAGGCAAACAGCGATTATCAACGCATTTTTCATTACTGCCGCAGGGAACATTTTCGTTGCACATTTCGCGGCATTTGCCGTTGTCGCAATATAGCCCGGCCACACAGAGATTTTTGGTGTCGTCACATGCTTCGCTAACTCCTCTTGTACGCGGCACATTCTGTTCCGGTTTATCGGAACAGCTGCTCAACAAAAACGGTAAGAGTAAGACACCCATTACTAAGATTGTCCGCCTCATCTTGCCCTCCTCGGCCTGTTTAAAGGCTTAAATATGCCAGTGTTAGACGTTTTGATACAATCTAACATAAATTAGTCTATTTTTTTTTTTTTTGAGTCAACTAAAAAGACATATTATGTGATAGAGTTTGCATTTTTCCCGCAAATATTTGTTTTTTGCTGCTTTTGCACCAGCAAAAAACAAGTGCACACATTGTTATATCCTCTAATCCGCATCCATGTTTGACAAAAATATCACCACAATGATACAAAAAATTGTATCATTATGGTGATACAAAATTGGAGCCGCATTATGATTTTATCCATGGTTCAACGAAAATCATTGAGAAACCAACTCTTGCAGCCGGGAAAAAACACAACGACTACGGGCAGGGATTCTACTGCACCAAGGAGATCGAAGTTGCCAAAGAGTGGGCCTCCAGAGAAAACAGCAATGGTTTCGTCAATAAATACAGTTTAAGAAAAAGCGGGCTTAAAGTGCTCGATATGCAGGACAAATGTTACAATGTTCTGAATTGGCTAGCCATCTTGCTGCAAAACAGAATTTTTCGCTGGAAAACGCAATTGCGGCGGCGGCCAAGGAATATCTTGTAAACAACTTCGCTATTGATACCGCTCCTTTTGATGTAATCGTTGGCTACCGCGCAGACGACTCCTATTTTTCTTTTGCCAGAGACTTCATCAACAACACTCTGCCGCTGGCAAGCCTGGAAAAAGCGATGCGCCTGGGAAAACTCGGCATTCAGTATGCCCTCGTTTCGGATAAAGCCTTCGGCCAGCTAACTTTTGCCGGTACTGAAACAGTAAGGTGCGAAACTTACTACCAGAAATACACGGCGCGTATGCCAAGGCGCGCGCGGCTTATAAAAATGAACTTCGTCATTTAGTAGTAGCTAAAAGTATTTTTGTGATGGATATTATCCGGGAGGGCATGAAAAATGGCGATCCGCGCATACAGTGAACTTTATTTGGGTAGTGCAGAAAGCTCGCTGGCAATCGCTTTTGATTATGCGCTAAATAGCTGCGGCTTCAAACCAGATGAATTTGCCGAGCTCTTTATTGTGTCCGGCATAAGCGACAAATTCGGCCGTGGAAACCCTTCGGTTATCGCCGGAAAATCGGGAATTGAACTTGTTCGCTCCATTGTTGAAAAGGTCGATCCGGGCCGTAAGCTTCCGGAAGCTGTGTTCTCGCCAAACCGATCGCCTGAATACTGGGCAGGCTAGGCTTTGGCGCAGTATCAGTGGCAGGCGGCAAAGAGTTTTAAGGCAATTTTCGGCAAAGTTCCGCTTTCCGAGATAATAAAAATGTATAGCGTCTATCACGAAATGGACATAACCGCTTTTATCGAGGCGATGGATAAAAAAATTGCGGAGCGCTCTATCAGCACGAATTTGAAAAATATCCGCCCAAACAGGGGCTTTTCCCAGTCGGAACTATCGGCTGCATCGGGAGTGGGGCTGCACTCCATCCAGCTTTATGAGCAGAGAGTAAACGACATCGACAAAGCTCAGGCGCAGACGATTTATAAACTTTCCCTGGCGTTAGGCTGCGACATGGAGGATCTGCTTGAAAAAATTTAATTATTATCCCTTATCTTCTTACAAAGTTCCGTTTGCTCCGCACTAAGCGGCGGGATAGCCGCCTCTATAGTCACGAGCAAATCGCCGGGGCTCGCGCTCTTGGGCGCAATCCCCAGCCCGGCGAGGCGCATTACCGTACCCGGCTGAGTACCGGCTTTTATCTTGATACGCCGCCCCGGAGCGCCAATGAGCGGCACTTCCACTCCGCCGCCAAGGATAAGATCCCAAATAGAGGCTCTAACTTGCACATGGACATTATTGCCCTCGCGGGTAAAAATCGGGCTTTTTTGCACATTTATTTCCAAATACATATCCGGCCGCCCGCCGCTGCCTTTTACTCTGAGCTTTTGCCCGCTTTCGATACCGGCTGGGATTTTTACTTTGATGGTTCTTTGCCCGCCGGCCGTATCTTTTATGGTGAGAGACTTTTCGGCGCCTAAAGCGGCCTCTTCAAAAGAGATAGCCAAAGTGGCGGTAGTGGCACTGTTTTGACTGCGCCCTTCCTGACCAAAGCCGGCGGCGTTTCCCCGCCCCGAAGAGCCAAAACCGCCGCCACTAAAGGAGCTGAATATATCGCCGCCTCCGCCACCAAAATTGATATTTACCCGCCGGCCGGAGCCGCCCATACCGCCGAAAAGGCGGCTAAAAATATCACTGCCGCCGCCGCCAAAAAGGTCACCCAAGAAGCTGAAATCAGCATTGTTAAAGATATCCTGCTGGCTAAAGTGCTGGCTAAAGTTATCGGAGCCGAAGGTATCATATTGCTGGCGCTTTTTATCATCGGAGAGCACGGCATAAGCCTCGCTGATTTCCTTAAATTTGGCTTCCGCTTCGGCTTTTTTAGCCTCCGGCACGCGGTCGGGGTGGTATTTCATTGCCAGTTTTCTATAGGCTTTTTTAATCTCATCGGCGCTGGCATTTTTTTCCACGCCAAGTGTTTTATAATAATCCTGTGCCATTTTTTCCTCCCTTAACCGGGCTGACTGCTTTTAGTCCGTCCATGGCCCCCTAATAGTAAGCACCACTTGCCGGTTGGCAATAAGCTAATGCAACTTAAGATATTTTATAAGAAATCACAAAGAGTAGTGCCAAAAAATTGCTATTTTGTGATAATATGCGAAAGTATCCGGAGCCGGACTTTTGAGTCTGTTCTCAGAAAGCGGCCGGCGGGAGGAATATTTGTCATGACGAGACAAACAGTGCAGACGGCCACCAGCACTAAAGTTCGCACTAGGACGAAAGTCAAAAAAGATAGTGACGAACTCTTAATGCTGGAGCCACAAGAAGAGCATGTTGTACGCATGCGCAGCGGAACCACGCTAGACGGTAGCGCTGAACTGACCATGATGGACGAGCTACCCGGGATGCCGGCAGAAGCTGTCGCCCAGATCAGAGCTATCGAGCGCCGCGCTCTGGAGATGCGGGGGCAATTAAAACCCATTACCGCCAAATCCAGAATCATAGCTTCGCTCAAAAAGAAAGCCGCCGAGGAGTAGTGGCAGCGTCCTTTGAAGAGCGGGCTAGAGACTTTATAGCCAGCCATGAACTGGTTCCCCCGGGCAGCTCTGTATTAGTAGCTGTCAGCGGGGGGCCAGATTCTTGTGCTCTTTTCCTCCTTTTCTCGGCCTTGCGCCAAAAACTGGCTATAAAGCGCCTGGCAGCTATTTATGTCGATCATGGTCTCCGCCCGGAATCCCCAAGCGAAACATTATTTGTAGCTGATTTGGCCAAACAGCATGGCGCCGAGTTTTACACCGGCAAGCTAAATATGCAGCATGGGCCGGCTCTCCAGGAGCGCGCCCGCGATTTACGTTACAAATTAATAGATTCTATATTTAAAAAAGAGGGTTTTGACCTGGTGGCTATTGCTCATCAAGCCGACGATGTAGCCGAAACACTCTTAATCAATTTAACGCGCGGCAGCGGCCCCTTGGGCCTTTCCGGTATTCCCCCCAAAAGAGGGCACTTTATCCGCCCGTTACTTGCCATGCGCCGCGAAGAAATTGAAGAATATTGCCGCGCCAAAGGGGTCTCACCGGTGCGTGACTCTTCAAATAACCATTTGGATTATTTAAGGAATCGCTTTAGACTAAAACTACTGCCCCTCTGGGCGGAATTTGCCGGCCGCGATGTAAGACCTATGCTGGTGCGCTCCGGGCAAATTATTGCCGCCGAAGAAGATTATATGGCCAAAGAGGCCGAGGCGGCCTTTAATCGGCTGGCTCAAAATTATAATCCCCTAACTTTAAGCCAATGTGACTTTCAAAAGCTCCATTTGGCCATGCAAAGGCGGGTAGCCCGCCTGGCTATTCAAAAAGTTCTTAATCATTATTACCAGCCTTCCTTTGAGCAAGTGGCAGAGTTTATTAAAGCGGCTACCGCTAAAAGCGCCCTCTTGTGGCTGGCGGATAATATGGTTTTGGCCGTAAGCTCCGGCCGGCTGATTCTGGCCGAGCGCCGCGAAATAGCTAGTAAAATCGCTGAATTATTCGAAGAGCAAAAGCAGCAGAACACACTAAAGCTTCCGGGTCCAGGCAGCTATAATCTACCTAATGCCAAGCTTATTATTAAAGAAGTTACGCCGGAAGAAATAAAAAGCAATCCGCCCAGTGATGCCAATTTAATATATGTGGCCGCAGAGGAAATCACCTGGCCACTTAAAATCGACCTTTTACCAGCTAATCTGGCGCTGCCCGTACTGGGCCATAAAAAGCCGGTTAAAGTAAATAAAATACTCTCCGATGCCAAAATTCCCCCGGCTGAGCGGGCACAAAAATTACTTCTATGTGATGCAGACGAAAATCCGCTCTGGATAGTGGGCGTGCGTCGCAGTGCGCTTGCTTTATGCCGGCCGGAAACCCAAAAAATTTTAGCTATTTATTATTATCAAGAGCTCCAGGCCGAAAAAGCCGAAGAAACCAAAAAAGCCGAAGAGATAATTTAATTTACTGTTCTGTCGCTAAGCACAATATACTGCCCGGCTTTTACCTTAATATCGGCAAAAGTTTTGGTTTTAACAACCGCGCCGCTGTGGTTTTTATAATTCACCGTTAGCGTGTAAGTACCCGGATCAAGATATAATTTAGCGGCTCTTAATTTAGCGGGCAAAACAAACCAGCTGCGAATATCGGCATGGTAATAACCCCTGTCGGCCAGAGCATAACCAAGCGCAAAATCGGCCACCGTGGGCTTAGTATTCAAGTTAAGGGCCTTAATCAAAATGGATTTACTGGCATAAGCCGCGATACCGGCCATAATATTTTTTATAACCGTGCGGGTCATGGCCCGGCGCTTAATCCTGGGCAATTCTTCGGCGTAAATTTTGTGAGCCAGAGCTTCGATATCCTCCACTAAGACAGTTTCCGCCACCTGGCCATCAGCTGCAATTTCCGAGCCAACCAGCGAATATGGCTTATTAACGAGCACCGGATAGGCAATAGTGGCCTGCCCGACAGCCGCCCCAAAAGCGCCGCTTAAAAAAGAACTGCCACTAAGGCCCGATTGCCGCATTGAATTTTGATTTTCCCCATCGGCTTCCATGTCATTTACGGCGGCGCGCAAAATTTCTCTGGCCACCGAGGTGGTTTCTACCGTCTCTTCTTTTTCTGGCGCCATTCCCACCTGGTGGATAAAAAGAATTTGCCCTTTTTGTTTAAATTCATTGGCCGGTAGATACTTAACTTTTGAATTTTTTTTAACTATTTTTTTTATAGTATCTTCTATACCGGCATAAGAGGCCGCTCTAAGCAAATCTTCTGTTACAAAAGCAGGGACGGTTCTCTGATAAATATCGCTATAGGCGGAGGCGCTATAAATTTCATAGGCAGTTTCATAATCTATTTTGGCATCATTAAAGGCCTGTTCATCGCCCTCGGACTCCAAAAGCCAGCCGCTGAACCAACGGGCAAAAGCATCGTCTTTATAGGTATTTTTCTTGCCGGCATGATCATTGTATTGTTGCAAACGGTCGCTCACAGCCCTGGCTTCCACGCGGGCGTTTTCCAAATCGCCGGCCAGAGCGTAATTTATAGCCGCATATATATGGGCGAGTACTTTTTCATAATCTGTCCCGGCATAGTCTTTGACCTTCTCGCCGCGCGTGGCTGCACCAATTTCTTTGCGGATGGATTTAGTCCATAAATCATCTATTATTTCCACTGCTTTTTCATAATTTGCGGCGGCCTCTTGATGTTCGCCGGAATGCTGGGCAAAATAGCCTTTATCCAGTTGATAAAGCAATTTGGCATTTTGCTTATCGTACATGCTTTTTTTATTGTTTTCGACATAGATTTTGGCACCCGGCCAATCTTCTCTTTCCATGGCCCGATAAACATTAGCATGATGCTGGGCCAAGGTGGTGCCGCCGCAAGATGTGAGCAGCAGGAAAGAGCAGCAAAAAAGTAAAATATGAGGTGCCTTTTTTATAATTTTCATGTTGACACACTTCCACTTATCATAAAGCAGCCAATTGCCAAATGTCCTTTGCTATCTGACAAAAAACAGGGTAATTTTCAACTACTTTATAAAAAAATCGCTATTTATTTGCTATATTCTTGTAGTTGTATAAGCTGAAAAGTGGCATTTAGACCTACATTGGAGTAGATCATGAAAAGGCTAATGCAACACACTTTCTTTTTTGGGCTTTTGCTCTTGCTCCTTTATACACTGGATACTTTTATGGCCGGCGGACGCTATTCAGCCATAGTCAGCAGCAAAGTTGCCTCTCTCTGGGCCAATCCGTATAAGCCGGTGAACATTAAAGTTGATATAATAAGTGATAGCGCCTTTTCACAACAGGAGGTTATTTTAGCCGCTGTTAGCGAAAGTTTTGAGCAATTTCAAGCCGCCGGCATAAATTTCACTATAGATTCCTTTAAAGTGCACCCTCTCCCCATAGGTGAAGAGCACAAAATATCGCCTAAGCGCCCCGGCCATTTTACGGTAATACTTTCCGGAAATCCGCAAGCCATTAAGAGCGATCATGAGTGGCTGGATGTCGCCGGCCTGGCCTATCCACAAAAAAACCTTGTAATTATAGCGCTTTCCACTGAATCGCTCTTAAATTCGACGCGGCTTGTTTCCACTTTGCAACATGAACTGGCGCATCTTTTTTATGTTGAGCACGATGATTATGCTTCTTCTTATGTCATGTCGCCGGTAGCCAATAGCAGCACTACCTGGTCGCCGGCCGCCAGAGCTCAGCTCAATAAAATGCGTTATCGCTTATTGTAACCCGCCATCTTCACAGAGTTTCCTCCGAAGACATTGCGCAAATTTTTTCAAATTTTACAGGCTAGCCTGTATATTAGGTCTTGAAAAGACCTAAGCGCGAAAATCGGTTCGCCTTACCAAGTTTGAGGTGCAGAATGAAACTCTTCCCCCGCCTGATTCTTGCTCCCTCCATTGTTGCTCTAACCATGCTTACTGGTTGCCCGGATAAGCCTGTGCCTCCAAGCAATACCGGGCAACTGGGTGACCAGTGCGATGCCGAGCATGACTGTATGCCCGGCCTATTATGCGAAAACGGCATTTGCCGAAAAGTTTGCCAAGATAACAGCGATTGTCCTAATGATTCCTCCTGCCTAGATGAGCGCTGCGTAAAAAATACCACACCAAGGAGCAAAAACGGCGAAAGCTGCGATCTTAAAATACTCTGCGAAAGCGGCCTTGAATGCCTGGACGGCATTTGCCAAAAACCTTGCAAAAACGATACTGATTGCCAAGACAACTATACCTGCCAAAACAAGAAGTGTGTCCTAAAAGCAAGCAACCCGCGAGGTAAAGGCGAAGCTTGCGATGAGCAAAATAAATGCGCCGAAGGTCTAGTCTGTGAAGGGAATATTTGCCGGGAAAACACTGAAATTGTTACTGAAACACCAATAAAATTACCGGCTGGAGCAACTCTAACCAATATTGCCGGCAAAGCCAGCAGCAACCGTTATAAAGTGCAGGTTTTAGGCGGTTCCATGGCTGGCAGCGCTCAAGATTCCACCCATGAAGTTAAGGTAAACGATGGCTCTTGGAAGTAGAGCTAAAAGGAGAAGAAAATGAAGAGCAAAAAATTATTAACGACACTTACCACTCTTGGCTTTCTGCTGGCAGCTTCATCGGCCATGGCCGCCGTCCCCATGAGCTTTACCCACCACGGCCTGCTCTGGGAAGATGGCGAATTAATGAACGGACAGGTTAAAATTGTGGCCACTCTTTATGATGGTAACAGCGAAGTTATTAAAGCGGTTACTAAAAATATTACCGTGGAAAACGGCTTTTACAACTTCACAATAGACGGTGTCGACAAAAATAAAATTGTCGCCGCCGACAAAATCGAACTGGGCATCAAAGTTGGTGACGATGACGAAATGACTCCGCGCATTGCCGTTTCCTCCGTGCCTTTTGCCATCCAGGCCGCCGAAGCTGGTCATGCCCAAAGTGCCGATAGCGCCGGCAAAGCTGGTACGGCGGATAGCTTGTCCAGGCAAGTCATTACGGATTCAGGCTGGTATGAACTAGGAACACTTACAGTCAAGCCCGGAAATGATCCTAATCCTGCTTATGCCGGTTTTTTATTGCTTATAACTTACCGCGATAATGAGGGCAAAAATAGAATGGGCACTCTGTTTGTTCAAGGCGGAGAATATCAAGTTCCTCAAGATATTAATAATTTCTCCAGTGATCATGTTATAGCCCGTTTTACCCAGCTGGATGGCCGAAAATTTAGAGAAAAATATTATAAAACACGCTTTTATGTTAAAGGAAGCTACGAAGATAATAAAAAAATTATAAAAGTTTATGTTAAAATTGCTGGTAGCTCTCTTCTACAGGTCAGTGTACTGCAAAACGCCAATGGCACTTATATACCGGATATAAAACGTCTGGGTTCCATGCAAATTGATACTGATGAAGGGCAACCAGAAGGTTCAAAAGAAGTTGATTACCTGCTGAATGTGCGTATAGCTCCCGAAAGTTTACCCGCAAGCGGCACCAGCGGGCCTTTATGTATCAACTCCACCGGCATACTTTCCGTGTGCCCATAATTTTTTCAAAGTAGGCGCCGGGCAATAAGCCAACTTGTTTCACATGAAACACTCAGGCAGAATTCAAGCATATCTCCCCTCCACACTGTGGGGAGAGGACAAAATAACAGCTAATAAGTTTTAGCTTTCAATGAGCGGAGCCCCTCGCCGCTTGGGAGAGGGGCGATTTTCATAAAAATCCAATAAGTTAGGAGGTGAGGTCCCCAAAAAGCGCGCAGCGCTTCAAGCATATTGAGCCCCAAAAATTTGGGCGCCAAGCCTGCGAACACCAAAGGCCACTGACTTAAAGCCTAGCGGTATGGCGCCGGGTCTTTTATGCCGTTAGCCGCAAAGCCGGCCAAGCGCAGTTTGCAGGAATCACAGCGGCCGCAAGCCCGGCCCTCGCCATCGGCATCATAGCAAGTTATGGTCATGCTGTAATCAACTCCGAGTGCCAGGCCGGTTTTGATAATTTCCCCTTTATTCATATACTGAATAGGCGCCTTTATTTGCAAAGGATGGCCGGTAACAGTGTGGCGGGTGGCCAAATCAGCCACTTTTTGGAAAGCGGCAATATATTCCGGGCGGCAATCGGGATAACCGCTGTAATCAACGGAATTTACACCGATAAATATAGCTTCGGAACCCGTGACTTCAGCAAAAGCCAGAGCATAAGAGAGAAATATTGTATTGCGCCCCGGCACATAAGTAATGGGAATATCCTGAACCGGTTCTCTGTCTTTAGGCACGGCAATATCGGCTGTTAAAGCCGAGCCGCCAAAGAGGCGGAGATCGATTTGCGCAATGCGGTGATCTTTTATCCCCAGGGCAGTGGCTACGCGGCGGCAGGCGGTAAGTTCGGCTTGATGGCGCTGACCATATTGGAAAGAGAGAGCATGTAATGTGTACCCCTCAGCCAGAGCCATGGCGGCCACGGTGGTGGAATCAAGGCCACCGGAAAGCAAAACAACAGCATCTTTTGACATATTTAATCCTCTTTAATTTATCTTTTAATTTACTTAGTTATCCTACAGAGGAGCGCTTTATTACCTCTATGGCCATTTTGGTATTGCCAAGCGGCGCGCTCACTTGCACTCCTTGCACTAAATGGCGAATCTCACCAATGATTTCTACGGCAATATCAGCCCCTATAGCGTGAGCTTCCTCTTTACTCTTAGCCGCCCGCATACGCTCGATTATAGCTTCCGGCACCGAAACTCCCGGCACCTCATTATTCATAAATTCCGCATTTTTGGCATTCATCAGCGGCCAGACACCGGCAATCACCGGCACACCGAGCGGCCCGGCAGCATTAAGAAAATCGGCCAGCACTTTGGGGTCAAAAATGGGCTGAGTCACCACATAATCGGCACCGGCGGCAATTTTTTCTTTTAAGCGGGCAATCTCCCGCGCCCGGTCCAGGTGGTTAGGATCGGCGCCGCAGCCTATAGCGAAGGCAGTAGGCGGCTTAATAGCGGCGCCGCCGATATCAATGCCCCGGTTCAGACGGGCGGCAATAGCGATGAGCCCAATAGAATCTATGTCAAATACCGCCGAAGAAAAGGGATAATTGCCCGCTTTCGGCGGATCGCCGGTAATTATCAGAATATTGCCAAGACCCGCGGCGGCCGCGCCCAGGAGGTCGGACTGCATACCAATAATGTTGCGATCGCGGCAGGCCAGATGCAGGACGACCTCCTGCCCCAGCGCCTTTTGCACGCTAATCGCGCTCACCAGAGGTGAGCAGCGGGCACTGGCCCGTGGCCCGTCGGGAATATTAATAACATCTATCCCCGCCTCCCGGCAAAGAGCGGCTTTTTCTAAAAATTTACTTAAATCACAACCTGTTGGCGGGGTAATTTCCACACTGGAGACCCACTCGCCACGGGCCAGTTTAGCGGCAAAAGCGCTGCGTTGGGGGAGAGGCAGCGGCTCAGCCGCTGCCGGCGCGGCCGCCGGCGGGAGCACGGAAATGCTTTTTACCTGGCGCGTCTTTAAACTTTGAGCCAATTCTTTGATATGCTCAGGCGAGACGCCGCAACAACCGCCGATGGCTTTTACTCCCATTTGCAACATGTGACCGGCATAAGTAGCCAGATATTCCGGGCTGGTAAGGGAGATTAAGCGGTCGTTTATGAGCTGCGGCGTCCCGCTATTGGGCTCCGCTAGTACCGGGAGGGCGCCGGCTATGGGCAAAAGTTTTTCCAGCTGCTTTAGCATATCTTTTGGGCCCAGGCCGCAATTTAGCCCCAACATGAGCGGCGCGGCTATATCCTGCGGCCAGGAAGCAAAAAATTGCTCTATGGTTTCTCCGGCCCGCGAGCAACCGCTTTCGGTTAAAGCCATAGAAGGAATATATGGTGCTCCCAAAGCAGTGGCCGCTCTGGCTGCCGCCAAAATTTCGCTTCTTTTGGTAAAAGTCTCAAAGATGATAAAATCGGCGCCGCCATCCATGAGGCCTTTAATGGATTCTTTAAAAATATCAGTTAATTCCTCGCTGGTTATTGGCCTTCCGGAGGCAGCTTGCGCCGGCCCTACGGAGCCGGCAACAAAGTGTTCGCGGCCCGCTACTTGGCGCGCCAGTTCCGCTGCTCTAAAATTTATTTCATAAGTTTTATCGGCTAAAAAATTGGCGGCCAGTTTTAGCTTGTTGGCACCAAAGCTGTTAGTGGTTAAGACCTGCGCGCCGGCTGCCAGATATTCCCGGTGAATCGCTTCCACCAAAGCGGGATTCTTGAAATTAAGCTCTTCATAACAAACATTTAAAAACTGGTGTCTTTTGTAAAGTTCCGTGCCCATGGCGCCATCAAAAAGCAGCGCTTTTTCGCTCCAAAGACACTTAAAATCACTATTCATTATTCACTCTGCCGAAATTTCTGAGGAGCTGTCGGAAGTTTCTTCGGCGCTCAAAGCTGGATCATCAGCCACGTTTTTGGCCTCTTTTAAAGTACCTTTTTTCTGCGCTTCTTTTTCTTGCTTTTTTTGGAAGCGCTTTTCGCCACGCGAAATTTTTTCCAATAATTTTGCGGCTTTTTTAGCTTCTTTGCTTTCTGGGTAATCTTTAATAATCAACCCGGCAATAGAACGAGCCACCGAAAAATTATCCATTCCGAGCGCCGATTTTGCAGCCAGAAGATAAGCTGCGCTATGTGCTTTATGTTCCGGATAAGCATCAATAAGCCCCATAGCTCGATTAAAGGCGGCATTATATTGTTTGCGTTTGTAATTAAATTCAGCCACATAGAGCTCATGCTGTACCAAGCGCCCCTGCCCTTCTTCCAAAAGACGCCGTGCCTCTTCTACATAAGTAGAAGCACTATAGCGCTTTAAAAAATCTTGCAAAATGCTCACGCTTTGCTTAACAGGCGCCAAATCCTTTTCATAAGCCGGGGGCATAAAGAAATAATCTTTAGAAGCGCGCGCCAAATGGCACTCACCGATGCGATAAGTGGCATAAGGCACCTCGGCATGGCGCGGATATAATTGCAAAAAGAGGCGATACGCCTCAACAGCTTCCAAGTGATCACCGTTTTTCAGGCGGCAATCACCAACCCGCAAAGTAGCAAGTGGCGCAAGTGGTGAATAAGGATATTTTATGCGCACATTTTCAAAGCCGCCGGCCGCTTCCGGATAAAGACGGCGCTCCATATCGGTAGTAGCCGCTTTGAAGTATTCTTCGGCCGAAGCATTTTTAGGTAGCGTTGCCGTTTTGGCGCAGGCAGCAAGAAAAAAGGTGCCGGCTACAAGAACTAAGAAGGTAGAATGTAAAGATAATTTCATGGTACGTCAAAAGAATCCAGAGAGAGCAATCCGTCATCGGATGCAGCGGAAGAAGCTTGGTTTTCTTCCAGTTTTTGCACAAAATCTTTAATGCGGTTTACCACCCGGTCATCATCGCGGATAATGAGCAAATTGGCCGGCGGATAAGGTATAACCACGCCCCAAGGGGAGAGCAAAAGTTCTTTAACTACCGGAGCCACCTCAGCGGCAGGAGTTTTGCTGAGTTTAATAAAATTGGTCTTGATATTCTCTTTGCCAACGCCTTCCATGGAATTGTTATCGCGCTCCAAAGAGAGTTTATCGCGCGGCCCAACACGGTAAACAGAACCGACTTTTTTAAGAGCCAAATTATGCGATTGCAAAAGTGAAGCCAGAGCTAAATCCCAGGGAACATTAAGAAAACGGGCACGGATATTATCACCCCAAACTTCTTTGTCGATGGAAATATTGATGCCACCGAGCTGGGCTACAGTATTAAGAGCGCTCTTTAAATCAGCTCCGTCAACAATAAGATTGATGCGCCCGGCAGCCGGAGCATTTTTCCCGAGTAAATCGGTGCGCTCGGCATCGGCCGGGATATCGGAACCGGCTTTTAAAACCAAAACTCCCTTTTGGGTAGCCGTCGGACTCACACAGGCAGTAAAGCTGCAAACACCAATAAAAGCAAATAAAAATAGTGACTTATAGCGCATATTACCCTCACGGCAAAAGTCGCTCTTTTTATACTACAAATTAAGATGTCTTGGAAGTCATAAAACTAAGAATAGCTGAAAAATGTACCTAAATCTTAAAAATGGGCGTCTCTTGTGACCACCACAATGCCGCTGTCGCTCACATGGAAGCGGCGGGCATCTTCATCTCTATTAAAGCCGATTTCGGTATTGGGCGGAATGTGCACATTCTTTTCCACAATGACGCGATTTAATTTCGCATGGCGGCCTACATTTACGCCTTCAAAGAGAATAGATTCTCTAACTTCGGAATAAGAATTAATGCGCACGCAAGGCGAGAGCACCGAGCGGTGAATACTGCCGCCGGAAATAATGCACCCCTCGCTGACCAGCGACTGTGTAGCCATACCGACGCGCCCTTCTTTGGTATTGTCGTGGACAAATTTGGCCGGCGGCAGAGGACGGTAGAAGGTGTGAATAGGCCAGCTTTGGTTGTAAAGATTGAAGATAGGCGAAACTTCAATAAGATCCATATTGGCTTGCATATAGGACTCCAGGCTCCCTACATCGCGCCAGTAACCGCGCTCCGTCTCGCCCATGCCTGGCTGAGTATTTTGTGTAAAATCATAGACATATACCGGCTGCTCCCGGAACATATTGGGGATGATGGATTTGCCGAAATCGTGAGCACTGTCTTCTTGAGCGGCATCGGCCTCAATGGCTCTGACCAAAGCCGGGGTAGTAAAGATGTAATTTCCCATAGAGACAAGCGTCCAACCGGGGCGGCCGGGAATTTCCGGCGGATTTTCCGGCTTTTCCTGAAAATCGAGCATCCGCCAGTTGGCATCAACCTGAATACAACCAAAAGCGCTGGCTTCGCTGGTAGGCACAGGGATAGCAGCCACAGTCAGGTTGGCGGCCATGCGGCGGTGAAAATCGAGCATGGAGCGCACATCCATTTTGTAAATATGGTCGGCACCGAAAATGAGCACATAATCGGGGTTTTCATCGGTTACAATATTTAAATTCTGGTAGAGGGAATCGGCGCTGCCCTGATACCAATTGAGACCGGTGCGCTGCTGCGCCGGCAAAACTTCAATATAATCACCGATGAGCGTGGAGAGGTGCCAGCCGCGGCTAATATGGGTAATAAGGGAATCGGCCTTGTATTGCGTTAAGATTTTTATTTTGAAAAATCCGCTATTTACCAGGTTTGAGAGTACAAAATCAATGAGGCGATAGCGCCCGCCAAAGGGCACAGCCGGTTTAGCTCTATCCTTAGTTAAAGGCATAAGCCTGGTACCTGTACCGCCTGCTAGAACCATTGCCAGAACCCGTGATCCGTACATCGTGTCCTCCCTTAAATAAAAAACACATTTCCCACTCTACAATAAAATTCTGCTTTGTCCAGTTTATGTGTGAGATCTTGACAAAATAGTCCAAGAATTTGTTTCATATATTTGCCTTCTGGCTCAAAACAGCCGAAAAAGGGCTAATATGATGAAACACCAGCAATTTGTACTGCTTCTCTTTATTCCCTGGCTCATCGCCTGGCTTATAGCCAATCTCTTGCTTACGGAATTACCCCCACTTGAAAGAGCTGAAGAAACGCGCCGACTTACCCTCCTCGAAGAGAGCATTGAAGCCGGCAGAATATTAGATGACCTGGATAATTTAATTTTCAGCACCCACATCAATGCCCAATTGCAACTTTTCGACACCAACACAGATACCGCCATTGTGCAGCTGGGAGAACTCAGTAATCGCCTAGCCAATTCCAGCAATACTATCGGGGAGCGCTGGGGAAAAGTACGAGAAAAATTAGCTAGTTATCAAGGAGATGTTCTATATTTTCCGCGCGGACAAAATCAGCTTGAAGAGCAATATGAACAAATAATTCACCACATTGATGAATATATCTCCAACCTGGGAGAAATACTGCGCATCATCTCCTCAAATGAGCAGGATTTAAATAATTTTCCCTCTCTCATCAGCGAAAATAACAAAGTGGCCATGCGCGCCCATTTGCGCATCCGCCAGCTTTCGGCCAGATTTTTGCTTTTGCAAAATCGCTATACCCAGTTTACGGAGGCCGCACTCACTCCTCAAGATGGCAAAAAGCGCCTTTTTATCATCATCGGCACCAATATTTTCTTTTTGTTAATTCTTTTGCCCCTTTGGCGGTTAAGTAAAAAATACAAGTATAATTTCAATAAATTAGCAGAATTTCAAAACAAAGAGCAAGCGGAAGCGGAAAAAGCCGAGGGCCTAAAAAACCGCCTTTCGGCAGCCGAAGAGCAAAGTCAGCGCCTGCGCCATGAACTGGCTCTTTTGCGCCTTTACCATGAAACTCTGGCTAATAATATTCGCTTGGGCATGGTCATGGTAGATAAAGAAGGTGTTTTGCTCTCCGCCAATCAAACAGCTAGGGAGCTTCTGCTTTTGGGCGATAAAGAAAAGGAAAAGCCGCTGAAATCACTCCCCTGGTGGCACAATTTAGACCGGCGCAGCGAATTGGAATTAGCGCTTAAAACAGTAATAAAAACGCGGAATTTACAAAAAGTTGATAATCTGATTCTGAACTTTCCGGAGGCTCCGAAACGCTTTTTAAATATCGTCATCTCTCCTTATACCACCGAAACCGGGCAATTATACGGAACTATTTTGCTAATTGATGATGTCTCGGCCACCAACACCATGCGCCGGCGCTTGCTGGAAAACGAAAGGCTGGCAACGGTGGGGCGTCTGGCGGCGCAAGTGGCGCACGAAATAAGAAATCCTTTAAGTTCCATTGCCTTAAACAGCGACCTTCTAAATGATGAAATCGGCGAAAACGGCGATAAAGAAGAAGCCGCTGCCTTACTGGCTTCCATCCAAAAAGAGGTTACCCTGCTCACCGAAATCACCGAGCGTTATCTCGATTTGGCCCGCCTGCCCATGCCCGAAAAAGTCAAAGCAGATATACATGAAATTATTAAAGAAACCATTTCATTTTATAGTGCCGAGCTGCAAAACAGCCACATTACCGTGGAGCAAAAGCTTTTGGCCGAAAAGCCTTTTATCCAAGTGGATCCCGGGCAAATCCGCCAGGCACTTTTGAATATTTTGCGCAACAGCAAGGAGGCCATGCCGGGCGGCGGGCTGATAAGTATTGCAACAATTTCCAAAGAAGATCGCGTATTTATTACTATTTCTGATACAGGCTCCGGTGTGCCGGAAAAAGAGCGGGCCGCTATTTTTGACCCCTTCTTCTCCACCAAAAAGGGCGGCACCGGCCTGGGGCTCTCCATCACTTTGCAACTTATCGGCGATAATCAGGGCAGCATCCGCTACTTGGATATTGCCGGCAAAGGAGCCTCATTTGAGCTCTCCTTCCTCACTATCACCGCCTAAAGCGACATCAATAATCACCGCTTCGGCCCTGGTGTAACGTGCGGTTAAAAAACGGGCAATTTGGGCCCGCGTAGGCGGTAGCAGCAGAATCAGCCCCAAAAGAAAAGAGAGCGGGCCGGGCATAGCCAAAAAATAGCCCAAAAGAAAAAGAAGTGCCTTTACGCTCGCAGCAAAAGTGACATTTTCGCCTTTTTTTATCGCAAAATAATAGGCTACAAAATCTTTAGCGTAGCGGTTCAGCAAAATAATGCCAAAGACGAGTGCCACCACAATTTCCACAATAAAAACAAATAGTAATAAGCCGCTATAATCATTTAGGCAAAACATAAGCACTATAGCCAGAACAAAGTCGATAGCGCCTACACCTAACAAAATGAGCCACTTCTTAGCGGCAAAAATAGTCATAGGTTTTGCCCGCTGCGTGCAAAGAGCGCTGCCCCGAGGGCCCCGCAAAATTGGGCATCTTTTAGAATAGTGTAATCTTTTCCGGCGGCTAAGAGCTCACCTATCATAGGATGATAAAAGATGACGCCGCCGGAAAAGATTAGCGGGGCCCTTAAGGGGGCAAGTTCCCGCACTCTCTCCACCACGGCTTTATAAGCGGCTTTTACCAAATCGGGAACTTTTGCCCCCTCCCTGGCCAGGGAGATGAGCTCCGATGCGGCAAATACCGTGCAAAAAGAGTTTAAATGCAAATCATTTTGGCTCTCCCTGGCCAGGCGGGGCAGCGCGGCGAGATCCAGCCCGGCCCGGCGCGAAAGCTCTTCCAAAAATGAGCCAGTGCCGGCGGCACAGGAGCGATTCATTTTAAAATCAAGCACTTTGCCGTCTTGCCCCAAGGAGATTATCTTGGCATCCTGGCCGCCGATATCCACCACGGTGCCGCCGGCCGGAAATTCAGCCCAGGCCGCCCGCGCATGGCAGGCAATTTCGGTTTTGGTCATTTGCGCGGCAGCCTGGGCACGGCCATACCCGGTAGCGCAAATAAATATTTGGCTCTCTTTTGCCGGCGGGTAGCCGGCTATGAGCTCGGCTTTTAGGCGCTCGGCACTTTCCTTAAAATTAAGGCCGCTCGGCAGAAGCGCGCGGCTTACTATAGCCCCTGTTTCATCTATTAGCACTCCTTTGGCAGCGCTGCTACCTATATCAATCCCCATAAAATATTTCATATGACCTTCTCTGAAAGCTCATATACTTTCTCTGCCGCCTTTTTACTGCTCAGCGTCTCGGCAATCTGCCGGCTCTTTTGCCCCATTTCTGCCGGTTTTTCTTTGTGCTCATACACCGCACAAAGAGCATCCCCAATTGCCGCAGCGCTAATTTCCGGCAAAATAACTCCGTTACCTTTTACCAGTTGCCGTGCTCCGCCTACATCGCTCACTATCACCGGGAGCCCGCTGGCCATAGCTTCCAGGAGGCCGTTAGACATACCTTCCCAGGCTGAAGGCAGTAAAAAACAATTAGCCGCTCTATATATATCCGGCATTTCGCTGCGCTGTTTATAGCCGAGAAGTTCCACTGAAGATTCCAGATTATTTTTAGAAATCAACTCTTTAAGATTAGCGCTCTCCGGGCCGTCGCCCACTACTTTAAAGGAGATTTCCGGATATTTACTTTTAAGCCCGGCTAAAGCCTCAATAATCAGGTGGATATTTTTATGCTTTTGCAACCGGGCCACTGTGAGGAGCTTCTGGCCGGCGGCTATTTTCTCGGCCGGCGAAAAGATGGCGGTATCCACGCCGTTATGAATAACTTTAATATCCATATCGGGAAAGGCTTTAAGCGCCCGCTCCTTTAAATCGGCGCTATTAGCCACCAGAGCCCCGGCTTTTCCCCAAACTCTTTTGTAAACCGGCAGCAAAAAGGGCTGCAATTTGGAGAGGCGCGTTCCCTCCCCCGGCACATCCACTCCGGTTAAAAAGATTATATAGGGCAATTCTTTACGAATACGCCAGGCCAAAAGGCCGCAGGGAAAGCCAAAAAAGCTGTGGCAAATATCAAAATGTTCCCGGCGGAGCGCCTCTTTGATGGCGAGAGGAGCGCGCACAAGATAGCGAGCCACCTCGTCGGCTGTCCAAAAATAGGGCTTTTTCTTTCCCACATTAAGGCGAATCATTTTAACCCCGGGCGCCGCCTCTTCAATATGATCCTGCCGATCGTAGCTTGAAGTTATAAGAGTGCCCGTCACCCCGTATTCTTTGGCCAGCGCCTTAATAAAGGCATAATGACGAGCCGCAGCCCCCTGTCCGATGGGGGGAAATTCCAGATTTAAAAATAGGATGTGCATTTTTTACCTCGTAGGTTTTAGGAGGCAGATTGCTCTTCTCCGAGATAATAGCCGGAATTTTTGTATTTAACAAAGAGTTCCTGCACCACAATTTTGAGAAGTGCGGCAGCGGGGAGAGCAAAAATAAGGCCGATAAAACCAAAAAGACCGCTAAAAATGAGAATAGATAAAATCACCATAGCCGGTGAAAGAACCAGCTTGGAGCCGGTAATGCGCGGGGTTAAAACAAGCGTCTCAATAAGCGGCATAATGGCATAAAGCAGGACAATGCCGAGTATTTGCCCAAAGCCGGAAAAATTTAAAAACGCGAGAGCCAGAGAAGAGGATACAGCAATAGCCAGCCCCACATACGGCACTAAAAAGAGGAGACCGGACATAAGCCCCAAAAAGATAGCCATATCTACACCTAAAAGCGAAAGCCCCAGGCTGTAACAAGCGGCTAAAATAAAAGCCACGGTAAATTGCCCGCGAAAGAAGTGCGAAAGCGTCTCATTGGCCATACCGCCCCAGGCGGCTGTTTTCTCCCGGTAGCGCGGTGGGACACACTCCATAACCAGGCGTTTTACTTTGGGAAAGTCGGCCAGAAGCGCCGTTAAAAAGAAGAAAAAGAGAAATACATCGAGCAAAAGCTGCACCGCGCCCACAGTGCCGGCGATAGCCGAGCGCAGGCCGCCGTTGACTAGAGCTGCCACTTTGGCCAGCACAGCTTCCATCTGCCCTTCCAGCATACTTTCAATAGCGCTGAAAGAAAAAGGCGTGCTCATGTGCAAAGTGTTTTCAAACCAAGTATTAATGGTGCCCTGATTAAATTGTTTAAGAGCGGCAAAATAAGTCGGCATGCGGGTGCGGAGCAGAGCTATTTCACCGCTGATAGCCGGGATGAGGTAAAGCAAAAGCAAAGTACAGAAAATGAGTACCATGCCCATTAAAATAGCTATAGCGCCGCCGCGGCCTACCTTTTTTTGCCATTTATCTATAAGCGGTGAGAGCGCATAAGCAGCAAAGAGAGCCAGCCAAAAAGGGAGAAGTGTAAAACGCAAATAATATAAAGCCCCAAGAAAAATCACAGCTAAAATCGTTAAAACAAGTCGCGTTGGGGTGAGCCAATGAATAAGAGGTGTTAATTTGGGCATAACGGCTCCGTCAAAAAAACAAAGTTGCACTATATAATAAAAAAAACGGAATTTCTATAAAATTTTGCAATAGCAACAAATATTTTTATTGCATACAACCGCAATATGTCATTAAATTAAAGATCTAGTGCGGGCATGTCGCCCGTTACCCCTTAAGTGGGATGTATTTGTAGGAGGATACAATGAAAAAGCTAGTTTATTTAGCACTAGGAGCAGCGTTGTTACTGGGTAGCGCCGCGTGTGGTGACAAACCTAACGAGAACAACAAACAGCCAACACAGAAGGATCCGGGCTATGTGCCGCCCGATCAAACAACAACCACTAAACTCGAGTTTGGCGCCGAGTGTACCCCCAGCATGAAAAATCCTTGCAAAGATGGTTTGACATGCACCGAAATTGAAGCCTACGGAATTGCATTATGTATGCAAAATTGTACAGTATCTGCCGACTGTCCGGATGGTATGCTCTGCGGCAAGGCTAAAGAGACAAAAACCTATGAATTCGCCGGCGTTTGTGTGGATCCAATACCCAATTACGCCTTTTGTGTAGCCGATGGCTTGCCTATGCAATGCGGAGAAGGTGCCATTTGTACCGAAGGGTACGATAACCGCCTAGACAAAGGTTCCGTTTGGTATGCCAAATACTTCTTTAACGATGCCGGCGCAGATGATCCACTCAAGATGATGGGTTTTTGTATTCCAGTATGTAATACCAGCGCTCAAGAGAATACTTGCCCTGCTCCAACCGATCTCAGTACCGATACCCAAACCGCATCAATGTTTGATTTCGCTTTTTGGGGAATAAACAAAGAAACCATGAGTTGCGTCCCTGTAGCCGGTGTGGACGGTATCGGAATGTGCGCTGTTGCCAAACCGCGTACTGAAGGCAGCTACTGTGATGGCAATCTTATTGCCTGTAGCGATGACCAAAATACCGACGCTATATGTCTTCTCGATGACATATTCTTCGATGGCGCTATAGAAGACACTGATGCCGGGCAATATTACGCCGGTTATGACAGCCTTGATCGCGTGCACGGTACGTGCCGAGTGTTATGCGAAGAAAATGCCACTTGCCTCTGCGCTCCCGGTTCAACAGATATAAACTGCCAAGATATTCCTGAAGGCACTATAAGGGCCTGTGGCTATTTCCATAAAGATGGCGCAACCAATAATAATGATGATCTCAATGGCTATTGTATGCGTTTCAAAAAATGCAATACCAAGGAAGATTGTACACCTTTAAGTGCATCTGCAGATTGTATAGACCCAGCTGAAGGTGTCATTATAAACAAAGCCAAATACACCTTGCCGGCCGACTTCCCCGCTGGCAAGATTTGCTGGTAATTTCATTCACTTATATCTTCAAAAGCCATTCCTATAGCTTTAAGCAAATCATCTACGGCAAAAAGCCCGGCCGGGCGGCGCTCAAAAGCAAATATCTTCTTAATATCGCTGTTATTTGGCGCCGGATAGAGCACTTTCTTTATTTGCGCGCGCCTGGCAGCCAGAATTTTTTCCTTTATGCCGCCGACAGGCAAAATGCGACCGCGCAGGGATATTTCACCGGTCACCGCCAAATTCGCACTCACCGGGCGCCCGGCGGCCAAAGAGGCCAGGCAAATAGCCATAGCCAAACCGGCACTGGGGCCGTCTTTGGGCATAGCTGCCGCCGGCACATGAATATGAATCTCGTGCTTTTCAAAAAAATCGGGGGCAATAGAGAGCTCAGCGGCGTGGCTGCACACAAAAGTAAGGGCAATTTGTGCGCTCTCTTTCATAATATTGCCAAGCTGGCCGGTTAAAATAAGGCCGCTTTTGCCCGCCATAGCCGCTGCTTCGATATAGAGAATTTCACCGCCGGCCGGCGTCCAGGCGAGAGCTTTAATTACGCCGATTTGGCTATGCATTTCCCGCTCATCGGCGGCAAAAGGAGCCGGCCCCAAAAGAGAGGTGAGTCCGGCTGCGGAAAGGCGCTTTATGGGATGCTTTTCTTCGGCCAGAAAAAGCGCTTGTTTACGGCAAATGGCACTGATTTTTCTTTTCAAAGAGCGGCAACCTGCCTCTTTGGTATAATTGCTGATAATAAGGCGCAAAATGGCCGGTGAAAAGAGCAAATCTTTGGGGGAAAGGCCGCTTTCTTTTAAAGCTTCCGGCACAATAAAGCGCCGGGCTATTTCCACCTTTTCCGGCAGGCTATAACCGGAAAATTCCACAATTTCCAACCGATCGCGCAAGGCCGGCGGCAAGGTATCCAGCTGATTGGCTGTGGCCACAAAAATTACGGAACTAAGATCCACCGGCACATTAAAATAGTGGTCGCGAAAAGCCTTATTCTGCTCGCTGTCAAGTACTTCCAAAAGGGCGGCCGCCGGGTTGCCGGCCGAACCTATGGCCAGTTTATCGATCTCATCGAGAATAATTAAGGGATTTGAGGTGCCGGCCTGCATCATTGCTTCAACAATGCGCCCGGGCATAGCTCCCACATAGGTGCGCCTATGGCCTCTTATTTCGGCTTCGTCACTAACGCCACCCAGAGCAATGCGCACCACTTTGCGCATGAGAGCTGCCCCTATGGCATAACCTAAAGAGGTCTTGCCCACACCCGGCGGGCCGACAAAGCAAAGAATAGCTCCCGCTTTTTGCCCTTTTAAGCTGCGCACGGCCAAATATTCCAAAATGCGCTCTTTGGCCGCTTCCAAATAGGCATGGCGGCTGTTTAAAACCTTCCTGGCATGGGGGATATCTAAATTATCGCAGCTGGTAATAAACCAGGGATAATCAATCAAAGTGTTTATATAATTATATATTACACTATATTCCGCCGAGGCGGCATTCATCTTGGCAAGTAATTTAAGCTCTTTTTCGGCATCCCGTTGCACTTCGTCCGGGAGGTCCATATTATTCAGGCGCTCCCTAAGCTCACCGGCGGCATCCAAATCTTTTTGCCCGAGTTCTTCTTTAATACGCTCCAGCTCCTGCTCCAAAATATATTGGCGCCTACTGGACTTCAGCTCGGCATTTATCTGATGTTGCATCTCGTTTTGCAAAGAGAGCACAGCTATTTCGCGGCTTAAGAGCTCATTAACCTTTAATAGACGCCTCCAAGAATCGGCAGTTCTTAAAAGCTCCTCGGCCTGAGCCACATTGAGCCCTAAATAGGCGGCTACTAAATCGGCTAATTTACCGGCATCGCTTAAAGTATCTATCACCGGCATAATATCGGCGCCAATCAGCTTGGGCTTAAGGGCCGCAAAGGTGTGCATATTTTCATGTATCGCCCTTAAAAGCGCCTCTTCCTGCAAATTTTCCGGGCCTCTTTCTTCCTCCGGCAAAAGTTCGACAGCCGCCTGATAATGGCCGTTTAACTCACTGATATCATTTATTTTTGCTTTTAAAAGGCCTTGCAAAAGCACCTGGGCGCTGGCTTCATCCTGCTCTTTAAGGCGCATAATTACGCATATTGTGCCTGTATGATAAAGCTCTTCGGCCGCCGGCTCATTTTCCTGAGCTTCCTTTTGCGCTACCACCATAATGAGGCGATTGCCGGCCATAGCCTCGCGGATAGCTCGGGCCGAAAAAGCCCGCGTCACCTGGAGCGGCACAATCATAAGCGGAAAAACCACCAAATCTCTAACGGCCAGCAGCGGGAGTTTTTCCGGTATTTCTTCTGCTTTCGGGGTAGTGATTTCGGCAAATTCATCCAACATGAGCGGCGCCTTTTATCTTTATGTTTTATGTTATATTTTCCAAAAAGGCTTCCAAAATGGTTACTGTCTGGTTTTCGTTAAAGAGCAGCGAATTATTCATATCTCCCTGAATGGTAACTGTGGGAATTTTTTTGTTTTTCATCCTCTCAGCCAGGCCGTAACGATTATTGGAATTATTGGGACAGGTGCGGCAATCGTGAAAGATAATCCCCTGGGCGCCAAAAAAATCAACCATGCGGCTGATATAGGCGCTCTTATATTCTTCATCGCGATCGATAAAGAGCTCCAAGGAAGCTCTAGCCATAGACTCCAAAGGTTTTTCCGGATCCAAAGCAGAAAAAATCCAGGAATTAGCATAAGTTGAAGCCACAATATTTACGCCGCGCTCGGCAAAAAAATCGGCTAAAAGGCGCGTTTTGGGCCAAATGGGCATACCGTCCCAGTAGAGGCGCACTTTTTCGCCGTCTATAGCGGCCACTCCGCTTTTTACGCGCTCATCAAGCTCACTTAAGAGGGTTTTATAATAATCCGCTCCCTCTTTGGTGCCGCGCATAACCACTGCCGGCGCCATTTGCGTGATGGCATCAAAAAAGGTTAAAGGCGCCGGATGGGCGGCTGCCGCGTTAAGCACTTTTTGCCAAAAAATACTGCCCTCTTTAGAAATAGCCACACTCTCTTTTAAGGCCGCCATATTAAGGGATTTTCCGGCTATGGGGGCTAAATTATCCGCCAGATTTTTGAGCTGATGCACAATAGCGCCTATTGCGCTCTCGTCAACGCTCATAAGTTGCCTAAAGCTATCAACACCAAAGACCGGCACTTTATAATAGCGGCCGTACCATTTAAACCATTCCGCTACATCAAGGCATTGATTAGTTTGGTAAACTATAACACTTGGGCGCGGTAATTCTTTATAACCAAAAGCTTTTTCAAGAGCGCAAAAGCCATCTAAAAAAGAGCCGATATCGGATGTTAAATAGCTGCAAATTTCCGGCGCATAGCCTTTAGCCACACAGCTCGGAATATGTTCATGGGCCGTTTTGGAGGAGCCAATCATAGCAGCGTGGTTTTCCGGGAAAAAGACTTTAAACCCCATAGCGCGCAGCAATTCCACCGGCCCCACGCTGCTACACCAGGCGACAGGCCGCCCGTCATCAAGAAAAAGGCTGGCAAAATAATTTTTTAATAATTCGCCCATGTATTTGGAAGAATTAAGTTTTTTAAAAGCCATTAATTTACTCCTTGAGCTTTTTGCCTAAGCAATCGGCAAGCTGTATTTTTGTCAGTCGGCCGGTTATTGGCAAGTATTTAATTACATAAGGCCGCTTTTACTTTAGGCACATTGTGTACTCTAAAGATATCGGCACCCAAAGCGCAGGCCAGAGCACAAACAGCCGCTGTGGCCTCATCGCGCCCGGTCGGCGTGCTTTCGCCGCTGAGCTCACCCAAAAAGCGCTTGCGCGATGGGCCATATAAAATGGGCAAAGCAAGTTTTTTATAGAGCGGAATAGCGCCTGTTAAAGCCAGATTATCAGCGGAGTTTTTGTGAAAACCCAGGCCAAAATCTATAATAATCTGCTCTTTTTTGAGCCCCAGAGCCAAAGCTTTTTTAACGGCTGCCCGCATGCGTTCCACAGCCTCTAAAAGATTAATCAGGGGCTTATAATCCATAATAACCCAGCCGGCTCCATGGGCGGAAATGGTCTTTGCCATATCTTTATTTACATCTATCCCATGAATATCATTGATAATATCTGCTCCGAGTCGCAGAGCCTGGCGCGCTGTTTCTACTTTATAAGTATCTATGGAAATAAGGTAATTCCGCTTTTGGGGCAACGCTTCCAAAAGGGGCAGGAGACGCCGCTCCTCTTCGGCGGCGCTAATAGTTTCGGCCCCCGGGCGGCTGCTTTCGGCACCGATATCTATAATAGTAGCCCCGGCCTCAAGCATAGCGGAAATTTGGGCCAAAGCCGCCGGCACATCCATATAAAGGCCGCCATCGGAAAAACTATCGGGCGTAATATTTAAAATACCCATAATTACTGGGTATTTAAGACTATTCGAGCTAAACATCGACTTATTCCGGCCGGCCGGCGAGGTTAAAAGAGGCCCAGTGGGCCGGGTGGCGATATTTTTCCGCTACCTGTTTTTGGGCTTCATGCCAGGCTAAAAGCATCGGCTCACCATCCTTTAGCCAGTGGCGATAAAAATATTTCATTAAAAGTCCAGTACTTAAATCAGAAACACGCGAATTGCTGGCCACTACAGTTTTGCTGCCGGCCAGTAAAAAGGCTTTGCGAATATTTAGCCAGGGCCCCTCACCGCCTGCAGCGGTAGCGCAGGAGCTCAGCACCAAAAGCGGCGGCAAATGGCCATTTTGTAAAAGCTCCTGTAATGTAAGGCTATTTTTATCATCTATGCGAATAATGGTGGCCAGAGGGTCCTGGCTGTCAACCACAGTGTGGCCGGCCAAATGGAGAACATTGCCGCGCGCTATGCCCTGCCTTTTGGGCTCAAAGCCGTTTAGCTGCTCACTTAGTTTTTTGTGCTCTGCCGCTATGGCTTTAATCTCAAGCTTAGCATAGGGTGTAACCTCCGGGCCGCTTCCGGCCAGCAAAAGAACACTTGGCACCGCCAAAGCCGCGCTTTCCTTCACCGCCAGCTTAAGAGAAGGCACCAGCCAAGTAGCAATATCACGTTTTAAAAGGCTTTTGCCCTTATAACTAAGAGCGGCCACCGGCAGAGCGGCCAGCGGCCCCTCAAGCACAAAGGCCAAAGATTTTACTTCCGGCAATTTGGCGGCAAAGGGAGCCAGAATAATTTCGCTTATTTGCGTGAGCTCTTCTTCCATTGGCACAAAATTATTTAGTAATTTCGGTATATTATTAATAGTGGTACGGAATTTTTTCATATCGGTTTTAATGAGACGCGCCGTAAGGCCGCCGCTTTTATCCCACCACCAGAGAGCTACGCCCTGGGGCGTTAAAAAGGCAGCCAAGAAGGCGCTCTTTTCCGGCCAGGTGAGAGCTCCTAAATCCAGTGAGGAGCCATCGACAAAAAGATTGGCCGCCAGGCGATAATTTTTAGCCAGTAGTTCGTTTTTCAGCTCATTTTTGCGGGTAGCGATTTCCGCAGGATTAGTATCGCTATTCTGGTCACCGGCGGAAAGCCCTTCTATTTCTTCCCAAATTGCATAACCTTCCTCTTTTTGCAAACCGATATCGCGCCCGCTGACAAAATCAAGATAACTGCGCTCTTTATAGCGCTCAAAAAATTCCAGGCCCAGGGCAGCTTCCCCCTCTTCCAGCAAGAGAGCCACCAAAGTACCATAGAGCTCTTCGCGCGTCGGAGTGCGCTCTTTGCCGCCGCTACGCCCAATACCTTCCACTATTGTCACCGCTTGCAATAGTTCTTCCCGCGCGGCAGCTGTTTTTTGGGCCCCAATATCAAGCAATGCCTGAGCATAGAGGGCGCGCCATTCTACATCGGCCACAGAAATCTTTTGCCCCAAGGTACTGGCACTTTGGTAATACTCTCTGGCACTTTTATTATCACCTTGCTTTTCATAGAGCTGGCCGAGAGCGTATCTGCACTCAAGTTCGTTGAATTTACTACTAATTCTTTGGCTGACTTTTAAAGAAGCCAAAAGGTTCTCTTCGGCATTTTTTAAATCACCGGCCTCGGTTTGCGCTACGCCAAGATTACGCTTATCAAAAGCTATGCCTTCTTTATTATTCATTTTTTCATCAAGTGCCAAGGCGTGATTAAAAGTCTCTATAGCCTCCTTGATATTGCCTTGTTCGCGGTAAACAATCCCCAGATTATTGAGCTGATTGGCCACCTCGCCTTGGCGGCCGGTGCGCTCGGCCATATTGAGCGCCTGCTCCAAAAAGATAGCCGCATTATCTAAATCACCTTGATTGCGGGCAATGAGTCCCTTTAGGGAAACTGCTTGAATCTCAAGGAAAATATTACCTAACTTTTGCGCTATATCAAGCACCTCACCATCGGTTAAAAGCGCCTGGCGATATTCGCCGCGATACCAATAAATTTTAGCCATTTCCAAAAGAATTTCCGCTTTGGCCTTTTCTTCGTTTTCCGGCAAGCTGGCTAAAGCCCGGCCGGCCAGTTCCAGAGCTTTTTGGTAATTACCCTGGCTGCGGGCCACACGCGTCAAATCCACCAAAACGGTGCGCACCTCTTTTTCGTCGCCCTTTTTCAAAGCGGCGCTGTAAATAGCATTATAAGAATTCATGGCGCTGCGATAATTACTGTAATTATTTTCATAAATTATGCCTATATAGCGATTGGCTTCGTACTGGCGATTATTATCCAGTTTTATAAAAATCGCCAGAGCCCGCCGGTGAGCGTTAAGCGCTTTATCGTAAGCTCCAACGGCACTATAGGCTTTACCGGCCAAAATATAAGAATCACCTTCATCGGCTTTTTTATTTAATTTATTAAACTCTTTTGCCGCTTTTTCAAACAGTTCGGCGGCTACAATGTTATCTTTATCGCGATAAAGTTTGCCTAAAATGCGCATGGAGGTGGCAATATTAGCCGACTTCTTCTCTCTGATATATTCATCAAGCACACTCTGTTGCTCGGCAATAGCCTTATCCACTTCGCCCAGGTTGCCATAAACCTGAGAGAGCAAGTTGCGCACACTGGCTGATGATTTTCCCTGATAATCCAAAGCGGCGGTAGCTTCGATAAAGGGCTCGGTGGCAGCAGCCCAAATTTTATTTTTATAATATTTACTACCCTCGCCGGCCGCTTTTTTGTACTCGCTCTCGGCCAACTTCTTTCCGGCGGCGCCATCAAGACCTATAGCTCCATAAATATTTAATTTAATTTTATCATTTATTTTCTCTGTTAATATTTTTCCCGGCGATTCTTTCTTTAAATCATCGGTGACGGCATCGAGCTCACCGGCCAGGCGCGGCAAACTTTGCTCTTTGGTCACCGCTACCAATGCCGCTCCTTGCTCCATAGAGGCAGCCACTAGGCGCGCTTCGGCCAGGCGATCGGCATCAGCGCCAAGCCGCTCATTAACCGCTTTTACAAAATCCGGCGCCAAAGGCAGGCAGATATTTCCGGCCAAATAGGTGCCGTTTTTCACGGTATTGCAAAGGTCATCGAGTTTATATAAACGGTTAAAAATTATGAGCGGTGTGCGCAAGGCGGCCGGGCGATAGGCACTTAATTTACCATCTGCACCAATATAAAGCGGTTGGCCGTCCAAAGAGACGGTAAGAGGTATATCAACAATCACATATTCACGCGAAAATATTTGATCTTTTTGCTCTTTTAAGTCCTTCACGCCAGCCAGAGTATTTAGCCCCTTTAGGCCGTTAATTGTCTCGCCTCCGATATAAAGCGGTCCTCTGGTAGAAAAAGTTTGCGCCGTTAAAGCTTTATAAAGATGCGCCGGACTAATGGCTAAAAGAGTAAAAATATTTTCGCGCTTCATAAGAGCATTTTTCAGCGTTTTTTCGCCGTCTTGGCTCAAAGTATCCAAATAAAAAACCTGCCCCTCATAAGCGGTAAGTTTTTCGTTAAGCCAATCCTCGGCGGCCTTTTTTTCGCCATAAAATTTGAAAATATTTTCGCCGTAAGCAATAAGCAAAAGCTCTTTACCAAGCAAATTTTGCTCCAAAATATAAGCACTGCCGTTAAGTTTTAGGAGCAGTTCGGCCGCATTAAACGCTTTACCGGCTATGGCGGCGCTGCCTCCCCAAGGAGTGGTTTTTAATTGCAGAGAACGCCATAAGTTAGCAAGTTCCAAGAGTTTTTTGCCATCTTCATCACCAAGAGTACTAAAGATAGCGGAAAGAGCTTCGCGGAAATCATGGCTCCAGAGGTTGGCTCTACCCATGGCCTGGCCGCCTTTAAGCAATTCATCAAGAAGCTCTTTAGTAAGTGCTGCCCGCTCTTCGGTATCCCAGAAATAGCGGTCCCAAATAAGGCGCCATTTCATAGCTGCCGAAGCTGTTTTAATACTCTTTAAGCTAATTTTTCTGGCTTCTTCCAAATTGCCGGAAAGCGCCTCTCCATGAGCTTTGATATTATCGGCGGCCGCACTGTAATCGCCGTAATCCGCTACAGCGGCGCCCTCGGTAGCAGCATCATTAATTATGGCGTTAACCTCTTTGGCCCTTTTATAGGCCCGGCTAATAAGCGCGGTATCTTGCATAAATTTCTCAATAATCTTAGCGCCGCCGTTAATTTCTCCGCTATCCCGGCCGCCCACCTTAGAGAGCTCATAACTAGCCATACTTATTAAAAATTTATTGCAAGGCTTTCGAAGTTCCCGGCGGCAATTATCGTGATATTTCTCCCAAAATTCGTTAAGCGATTTTTCCAGTTCGGCAGATAGCGGCAGGCCGTAGCGCAGTAAACTAAGGAGATTATTAGCTGCGGCCAGTTTGCCGCCGAAATTGAGATATTCTTCCTGCTCGGCAAGGGTAAAAGCCTTGAGGAAAAATTCCTCACCGACTTTGAGTTCACCTAGCAAAATGCGCAAAACACCAAGCTGATTATAGGTATAAATGAGCTCGTCATCGACCGCTTCGGCCACATGGCGATTACTTTTGGCTTTCTCCAAAAGAGCCAGCTTGCGCTCATAGTGGTTAAGAGCTTCATCAAGACGCCCCTCACGGCCAAAAATAGTAGCCAGCCTATGGCGCAAAAGTTCCTCTTCGCCGGCGGCGTCAAAACCGTATGGGGCTCTCGTGACATTATTGCTCTCGAGCGACATCTCAAATTCCAAAAGCGCATATTTATGGCTGGGAGCGCCGCCATAGCGGGCCAGCATGGCCAAACTTTCGCCGAGCACTTCTTCGGCTTCCTGATATTTTCCGGCCAGTTCCAAAGCATAGCCCTCTGCGCGGCGGGCAGTAAGCGCTTTGTCGTAACGGGCGGCGGCGGTAAAAGTTTCGGCCGCTTTTTGATACCACTTGGCGGCTTTGTCGTAATTTTCCTGAGCATAAGCCGAAAAGCCCAAAAGCATTAAAAGTTCGCCGCGCCTCGGGTAATTAATATCGCGGCTTAGGCGTTCGGCGTCATTAAGCTCGGTTAAGGCCACATCAAAATATTCTTTTCGGAGAGCCACGCGCCCAAAGCGCTCACGAAAGATAAGTTCGCTTTCTATGCCGGAAAAAGGCTCGGGATCCAGTTCGCGGCTTAAGTAATTACTAAAAGCCAAATCATCTTTACCCATGAGAAAAAAGGCATTGCCGATATTTTGTTTGGCATCGGCTACGGTTTCACTCAGCGCCCCTTCATTTAGGGCTGTCATATAATGGTCAACCGCCTTTTCCAAATGGTCGCCAAAGGGATCTTTATTGTAGCGCTGCTCCTCTATCCAGCCCAGAGTCAAATAGGCCTCAGCCAGGCGCGGATCCAGTGCTTTGGCCTTTTTCACATACTTTTCAGCTTCGTCGATTTTTAAAGGAATTTGCCAGGTTAAGGCCAGGCCAAGACCATAGACATAGGCGGCTTTATCGGGATTTTTGGCCACCTCTGCCCGGTAAGAGGCAATAGTTTCGTTTATGGTACCCAGCTTTGCCGAGAGGGCTATTAAGTGTCTATGGGCAATAATGGAGTTTTCATCGGCTTTTATCATGCGGCGGTAATTTTCAAGCGCCGCTTTTATATTGCCTTTATTTTCTTCGGCTTTGGCGTTTAAAAGGGCCAGGCGCGAAATGGAACTTCTGGCCTCTTTTACTTCCTGCCACTCTGTAGAGTAATCGCTGACAATGCGCTCCCAATAATCGAGAGCAGCCGCCCTATCGCCGCTATCTTCGGCCATTTTGGCCAGTTCACGCAGGGCTGTTACCGCTTCGGCCTTTTCGGCCGGATAAGCCGTGAGTATTTTTTCATATTCGGCAGCAGCTAAAGCCATAAAGGTGCGTTCTTTGTAATAATCAGCCAGTTTTAAACGCGCGCTGGTAGCCAAAAGGGGAATATCGCTGGCACCGTCGGCCAAATTTTGCAAATAATCGGCCGGAGTTTCAGCAGCCGGCATATTATTTAAAAGCACATTAACCGCTTTATTTTTATGATAATCCAGCTGGGCATTAAGGCGCAAAACATTAAATTCCAGATTTTTAACTTCATCCAAGCGCCCCAAAGAGAGAGCCAAGTTACTCAAAACGCGCCTGGCCCGCGCCACATCTTCCAGCGGAACATCCTTCTTAGCTAAAAGATTTTCTAAATTTTTCACCAGATTAGAGCGCTCACCAACTTTATATGAAAGCTCGGCTTTTATAGTGGCATAGCGGGCCGCAACAGCCAGGGAATCCTCCGGGCTCTCCTGATGAATATTGGGCAGATTCTCGAGTCTATCCTTTAAATAGCTATGCACTTTACCGCCACTTAGCTCTTTTTCCTCTTTAAAAACCGTAATGCGGTATTCTTCCAAAATGAGCACTTTTTCAAAATCCGGCTCATCATGAGCTGAGTCAATGGCCGCTCTCAGGACTTTAAGGGCCATATCGTATTCTTCATTTTCCGAAAGCTCTTTAGCAAGTTCGTAGCGGGCGCGGCCGGCCGGCACTCCGCCACGGCTCACCAAGTAGCGCAAAAGCGTGCGCCGCACCACTGGCTTATGGCTGGCCAGGGCCAGAGCATAGATGGTCTCGTCGTTTACTTCGCGGGAAATAACGCCGTCTATCGGCAGCGCTTTTATTTCGTGGTCGTTATCAGTTGCCGTAAAAAAGAGCACATTTCCGCTAATAAAACCAAATATTTCCGCTGTTTGCCCGGTAGTGAGCGGAAAGGGCTCGCCATATTTAAGGCCGCTATCGGTAATGGTTATATCAAGGCGCCAGAGGCTGGGGCGGTCGTCACCGTCAACCAGGCCGTCGCCGTTGGTGTCGTCGCAAAAACGACTAAATACCAGGTGGTGATATTTTTGGCCGCTAAAAACACGGGGAAAGCCTTCCAAATAATCGCCTTTAGTCAAATAAGTGCTTTTTTTATCGCCATGTTGCAAATTTCGCACAGCCAGGCGCGGATGGTGATTTTCATCAAAAACGGTATGAATTAAATATTGGCCGTCATAGAGAGGAGCCGGGTCGAAACCGGGGCCTAAATCTTCGCTTTTGCCGCCCTTAACCGGCACGCGATAAATAGTAGCAATATCTTTTACACCGCGCCGCCCTACATAATAAATATAGCGGCCATCGGGAGAAAAAATAGGCGTTCTGTCGGCGGTTTCACGAAAAGTGAGCCGTTTTTTGCGTTTGCCGTTAGCTTTCATCAGCCAAATATCGCCTTTGGAATCCTCTTCCATGGAAACATAGGCAATAAGCGCGCCATCCGGCGAAAAGGCCGGTTCCAAATCATCAGCGCTCTGGGTTGTGAGCTGTGTATAACCATTGCCGCGAATGGGGCTCAGATAAATATTAGTATTGCCCTGCTCATCGGAGACATAAAGCAGTGAGTCGCCAAGCGGCGAAACAACGGCCGAGAGTTCATTGGCCGGCGTACTCAAAACGGTCACAGGTTCTCTGAAAGTCCCCGGAGCATTACTTAGCTCGGGAAAAAGATCGCTGGCCTTTAAGCCCATAAATTCTTTGGGGCCGCAGCCGGCAAGACAAATTGAGAATACTAATATAATTAAAAAGGTGCTTCTTTTACCCATGTCAGGCTCCCAAAAAAACCACATATTCTATAGCATATCGGCAGCTTAGTCCAAACTCTATAATGCGCTGAAACTCTTTTTTACTTTAAAAACGCAAAAAACGGCTATTCCGGTTGACTTATCCCGCCTTATGCGCCACTCTTATGGGCCGATATGCTGCACGGTGCAGCTTTTAAAAGGAGCAAAAGAAATGAAGGTACTGGTGGTTGACAAGTTTCCGGATAAGCGCATTGCCGAAATGAAAGAAGCGGGCTTTGATGTGGATTATCGCCCAACTTTGAAAGACGGCCTCGATGCGGCGGTTAAGGGCTTTGATGTGCTCGTTGTGCGCAGCACCAAAGTACCGGCAGCTGTGATAGATAGCGGCGACGCCCTCAAAATGATTATCCGTGCCGGCAGCGGTACCAACACCATAGATGTCAAAGAAGCTACAGCCAAAGGTATTCATGTGGCCAATACTCCGGGCAAAAACTCGGTAGCTGTGGCCGAGCTCACCATGGGCCTCATTTTGGCTATGGATCGCCACATTCCCGATAACGTGGCCGATCTTAGAGCCGGCAAGTGGAACAAAAAGGGCTACTCAAAAGCAGCCGGCCTTAAAGGGCAAACGCTCGGCCTCATCGGCTTTGGCGCCATCGGCAAAGAAGTGGCCGCCCGGGCTAAAGCTTTTGGCATGAGAATCATCGCTTCAGACCCCTTTGTTTCCAAAGAAAAAGGTGCTGAGTTCGGCGCCGAGATGATGAGCCAGGATGATGTCATCAAAAATGCCGATATCATCTCCTTGCACGCTCCGGCCATCCCCGAAACGGAAAAAATGGTAAATAGCGAATTTTTGAGCAAAATGAAAAAGGGCGCTCTCATTATTAACGCCGCCCGCGCTGAGCTCTTTGATATCGACGCCGTGATGAAAGCGGTAAAAGAAGACGGCCTAAGAGTAGCTATGGATGTGCCGCCCAATGAGCCGAAAGATAAAGAGGGCGCTTATAGCCATGAAATTTTCTCTCTCCCCGGCGTCTATGGCACACACCATATCGGCGCTTCCACCGATCAGGCCCAGGATGCCGTGGCCGAAGAGGTCATCCGCATGCTGAAAATCTTCCGCGATGAAGGCAAAGCCATTAATACAGTTAATAAAATCGCTTAATTTGATTTAACTTAATTTGCTGTAAAATCAATCTTATCGCTCATTTTGGCACTTATTTTTTCTTTGCCGACACTCACAAAAAAGCTGCTCAAATTGATAACGGATTTAATTAAATTAACATCGGCCTGCGCTTTTTCCAGCTCATTTTTAATGTTTATTTCAGCAGTATTTTCGGCGACTTCCCTTTGCATAAAACTTTCTAACAAGCCGGTTACCGCAGTTGCCCCGGGAATAAATGTGCCTTTGATGGTATCGGTAAGCGTTTTGAGGCAAATATTTGAAAGCTCATCGGCTGGTTTTTCCTGAGTGCCGCTCCTTAAATTTTTTAAAAACGTTGTGCCGAAAGCCATAGCTTTTTTGCCGTTATTTACCAGTGCTTTGCCGCTTTTAAGTGCCGTATTCATGTAAGCGGTGGTAATATTAGCCAACAAGTTGCTATAAAGTTTTAGTGCTAAATCAAGCCCTTCGCGCTCTTTATAGGCCTCTACCACCGAATTTACCAGCACGTCGCCGGGGCTAGCACCGAGATTTTCCAAAACCAGCGCCGTTTCCAGAGGAGCCAGCACCAATATTTTGGGATCAAGCGCCGCTCCGTAAGTGCCGCTATTTTTCTCAAGCTCCGCATTTTGTTTTAAAACTTTATCGGTAATCCTAGCCGCAAGAGCCATTTTGATGCCGCTCACCATATTGGCAACCTGAATATCTGCCGCCTCTTTGCCTGTTATATCGCTGAGCACTTCACCGGTAAGTGTATTTAAAACAGCTTCATCAAGGCCGGCAAAATAAGCTATATTATTTTGTTTTTTAAAAATATCTTTAACTGCTTCTGCGGTAAAATGCGGCCCTTTATCCAAATAAAACATTAAATTTCTTTCATCTAATTTGCCAAGTTCATGGCGGAGAATTTGGCTTATTTTTTCGCATTTTTTAACCTTAACAAAAAAATTTATATTCTCCCCAACATCTCCGCAATTTTTACTTAATTCATTAATTTTATTAAGTATTTCTACTTGTTCTTCTTTAGGAAAAAGGCTAATACTCTGGCATATAGCCGCATAATCATTCTCCGAAAGCTTAGTCTTTAGCTGACTTTGCAGCTCGCTTAAATCGGGCGCGGCCGCTTTGGAGGCTCTAGCCAGGCTATTAATGGTAGGGATATATTTTCTGGTTAATCCGCTATGCCTTGTCTTCTTATTTTGCCCGCGCACTCTTTGCATAGTGTCAACTTCTTTAGCCGGCATAGACTTATCGGCCGTCTTAGTGCCTATCTCTTTTTCTGCCGTTTTTGCTACTGATGGCCGGCTCGCTTGCGGCTCAAAAGTGTTCCAATAAAATTGCTCTTCTCTCCCGCATTTCTGCTGATTTTTGATAAAATCCACCATTTTTCACTCCTTTTAGTGAATTTAAAATAAATAATATTTTATTGATTTATTTAAATTTTAATTAATAACAAACACCGTCTGAATAATGTTCATATCTTTCAGTACCACCGGCAAAACTCATCGTACCTATCCCATAGGTTCCATCATGGCAACTATAATTGGCATGGCACATTTCACCGGCTCTCTCTCTTAGTTCTTCTTCTCCAAGTGGCCCATATTGTATGAGCCTTATTCCGCTGCGTCCAGTAGCAGAACACGAAGTATAGTAACCGCTTAAATCCGGCAGACAGGCATACACCGATCTATCGAGTGTTTCCGATTGACACACCCCACTTTGGCATTTTCTCTTAGTTAGCAAACTGTAATATATAATAACTGGCGTATAAGACCCTGCGGCATGTCCAATTTGAAATGCCTCTCCACATTCCGATTGGCATCCTTCCGGTTGCGTACCATCAGCCAGAGCTTTGCAAGTGCCGACAAAATGCTCTAAAGCACATGATTCGCAGGCTCCGTCGCATTTTTTATCGCAGCAAACACCATCGCTGACAAAACCTGAGGTACAGGTAACAGCCGCTAATCCAGCCATGTTCATAGCCGGTTCAGCACCGTTATCGAGTTTTTTCTGGCAAATATTATTACCGTCGCAGTAGTAGCCATCCAGGCAATCACCATCAACGGTACATTTATCTTTACAGGAATTGGCATCGGCACAGCGCAAATGGCCGGTGCAGGAAACAGTCGCGGAAATCTCGCACTGGCCGCTGCCACAGTTACGTAGAGTTAATTGATTACCTTCACTGCAGGTAGTTTTGCAAGTACTGGCATTGCAACAGGTGCCATCCACACAATTTCCGCTTTGGCACTCCCGCCCTGCCAGGCAGGATGTGCCGTTTTTTTCTCTATAAACACAGGTACCGTTATCGGTGAATTTATCGCTTATAGCACCGCAAACAAAAGCCGGTGTACCGTCTGGAGCTTTACAATAAATATCACTGTTACTCCCATTGCATCCATTTTCAATAATGGTGTTATTTTCGCATGTTACCTTGCAACCAGTGTTACATTTATTGCTTACTGCACAATCATAATTACCACAGCTCTCCTGCATAAAAAGGCCAGCGCAGGTGCTGTTTTCATCGCAACCCAGCGTATAGTGCATATATTGCTGATCCTCGCCATCAAAAACGCATTTATCACCCTGGCAGCTGTCATCCAGGCTATTTACTACCGCGCTGCAAGTACCCTCCTTACCAGGTACATTGCAGGCCTCACAGAGGCCTCCGCACTGGGTATCACAGCAATAGCCATCGACACAAAAAAGGCCGGCGGCACATTTAATATTGCTGCCGTCACAAATTTCTCCTTGCTCATGCAGTGCCAAACAGGAACCGTAAGTAGGGCTTTCGCTATTGGTATCACAATAAAAGCCCACCTGGCAGAGGTTGGTGGTCAAACAATCTTGATAACAACTGGCCTCATTGCCGTTACAAAGATATCCGCCACCACATTGCTTATTGACCAGTTGCGAGCAAGCTCCCTTCCCATCACAAAGATTGGTAAAATATTGCCCATCACCATCGTGGCAAACCAGTTGCGAGCCATCGCAAGCGCCATCAGTTTCGCCGTCGGCCACCGGCTGACAGTGCCCTTCTTTATTACAGAATTTACAATCAACATCGCATTTGTTATCGCAACAAATGCCATTAACGCACATTCCTCCTATCACACACATAAAATCACCTTCGCAAGCACCGCCCAAAGGTAATTTGGAAATACAACTACCATTATGGCAAACTTTTCCGTTGCGACAATCGCTATGTTCTTTGCAACTTGCAGCGCAGCTAGCGTCTTCATCGCTAACGCTGTCGCCGCTTACGCAATAATAGTCGCCGCAGTTTCTATCACTCACAAAATAATCACACTGGCCGTGGCCATCGCAGGCCATGTGGCCTAAATCGTTATTATTACCGGAACAGGCCTTTTCCCCCGGGCAACCAGCATCATCAAGTTGCCCCATGCGCACAGGCATACAGTAGCCCTCATCGCCAGGCATATTGCAAGCCATACAGCTATCGGTGCAGCTATCTTCACAGCAAACGCCATCAACACAAGGCCGGCCATAACACTCATGATCACTTTTGCAGGCCTCACCGCGGCCGCCTCTTTTGGCGCAAACTCCGCCATCTGTGCAATAATGCCATTTGCTGCAGTTTTTATCTTCTTCGCAATGAGCTCCGCAAATGCCGCGCTTTACATCACAGGCGTAACCGCCCTTACATTCATCGTCATTATAACATTTTTGGCAAACACCTTCATGGCAGCCTTCGCCTTGGGCACATTCATCAGGATTTTTGCAAACGGAGTGGCAAACACCTTCAACACATAAAGCCCCTTCTACGCACTCGGGTGTATCTTTACATGCCGAGCCTATAGCTATTTCGCTTTCGCCGTTAGGAGTTTGCGGCTCACTACAAGCAGCAAAAGAAAAACAAAAAACCAATTGCAATATCAGGAAACATAGCTTCTTCATTGGTAACTCCAACAAGTTAGTAATTGGCAGCTACCATATTTGGGTGTCTTGCTAAATGTCAAGCAAAAAATTAAGATTCGATAAGAAATATTATATTTACTGGAAATTAAAAAAGTTTTCGCTGCTTGGTGTGGCTTTTCATCTCGCGGCCAAAGTGGGCATAGGCCGTTTCCATGGCTATACGGCCACGCGGCGTGCGCTGGATATAGCCCTCTTTAATTAGATAGGGTTCCACCACATCCTCGATGGTACCCTTATCTTCTCCAATAGCAGCGGCCAGGGTATCGAGCCCCACCGGCCCGCCGCCGAATTTGTCAATAATAGAGAGCAAAAAGTGGTGATCCAGCTGGTCGAGGCCCTTTTTATCAACTTGCAAACGGGTAAGACCGATAGTGGCAATATCGAGATCAATAGTGCCATTGCCCTCCACCTGGGCAAAATCGCGCAGGCGGCGGAGCAGGCGGTTGGCAATACGCGGCGTGCCGCGCGAGCGGGTGGCTATTTCATGGGCGGCTTCCGGCGTGCAGGGAATTTGCAAAATATCAGCACTGCGGCGCACAATGGTTTCAAGAGCCTGGTGGCTATAGTAATCGAGGCGCAAAATAACGCCAAAGCGGTCACGCAGAGGGCCGGTCAGCATGCCGCTCTTGGTGGTGGCCCCAATTAAGGTAAAGTGATTCAAAGGAATTTTGCAAGAACGGGCATGGGCGCCGCTATCCAGCACCAAATCCATCTCGTAATCTTCCATCGCCGGGTAGAGATTTTCTTCCACCGCCGGGTGCAAACGGTGAATTTCATCTATAAAGAGCACATCGCGCTCGGCCAGTTTGGTCAAAAGGCCGGCTAAATCGCCCTTCTTTTCAAGGGCCGGCCCGGAAGTGGAATGAATAGTAACTCCCAGCTCATTGGCAATAACATGAGCCAGACTGGTTTTGCCAAGGCCCGGCGGGCCGGAAAGGAGCACATGATCAAGGGCTTCGCCGCGCTGCCCGGCCGCTGTGACATAGACTTTTAAATTGCGAATATGCTCCTCCTGGCCAATATATTCGCTAAATTTTTTGGGCCGGAGCGAAAGCTCTTCATCGAGTTCCAAGGGCTCCAGTTCAGCAGAGAGATCGCCGCGTCCGAAAACGCTGTCGCTCTCCATGATAAATTCTTCGTCCTCAACTTTTTTGCGGCGTCCTGCCATTTATTGCCTCAAAAATAATAATTATAATCAGCTATTTGTTGCTGCTTCCAGCTTCTTGAGCATGGCAAACATCACAAGACCGGAAATAACGCAAAGAGCCATTAGAATTGTCCAGTTGACCCAGAGCGGCACATTGTTCCAAAGCAGAGAAGGAATGGAAGAAAGATAGTTGCCAATGGCGGTGGCGGCAAACCAAAAGCCCATCATCATGCCTTTATATTTGGGCGGAGCCACTTTAGAGACAAAAGAAATGCCCATAGGCGAGAGCAAAAGTTCGGCAAAAGTGAGCACCAAATAAGTGGAAATGAGATAAGTCGGGGTGACAAGCTGCGGTGAAACAGTGCCGTTAAGTTCGCTTGGGGCCATAAGCCCCATGGAAGCCACCATCATCACCAGGTAACCGAGAGCAGCCACAAACATACCGAGGCCGATTTTTTTAGGCGCCGAGGGCTCTTTATTTTTTTTGGCAAGTGCCCCAAAAATAGCCATGGAAATGGGAGTTAAAGCCACCACAAAAAATGGGTTAAATTGTTGAAATTCTTGCGGTAAAATATGGATACTCTCAGCCATGCCGGCAAAGAGGGCATAAGCGCCGCCAAGAAGAGCTAAAGTGGCCAGGCCAAAGATAATCCGCCCTTTGGCGGCAGTGGCTTTAATAAAAGCAAAAATAGTATAAACGGCAGCGGCCAGTATTGCCAAAATCCAAATATTAAAGCCGGCTTTTAAGGGGCCACTTACCTGGCTTTCGGTGTAATCGCGGGCAAAGAAAGTGAGCGAAGAGCCGTTTTGGTGAAAAGCCATCCAAAAGAAGATAACCACGGCAAAGACCATAAAGAGCGCCACCATGCGCTCTTTGGTTTGGGCCGGAGTGAGTTCGGGAGCGGCCGCATTTTGGCTAGCACTCTCTTTATCGGCTTTTTTGGCGGCGGTGCCGGTGAGCGTTTTACGGCAAGTTAAATAAATGGTGATGGAAAAGATGAGCGAAACACAAGCCACGGCAAAGCCCAAATTATAAGCTGTAGCCAGCTTTTCCAGGTAGAAAGAGGCAAAAGTCGAAAGGTCGCCGGAATTATTCATACTGGCAGCTATCTCAGCTAATTTACTGCTGTTTTCCGGCGTAATAGTGCCATTTAAAAGCTGATGAGCCAGCGGCGGCACATTGGCATTATAAGTGAGGCCGTTTTGCCCCAAAAAGTAATTGGTGATGGCCGTAGCTGCCGAAGGAGCAAACATGGCGCCAATATTAATAGCCATGTAAAAGAGGCTAAAAGCCGAATCGCGATTGGCGGCATATTTAGGATCGTCATAGAGATTGCCAACTAAAACCTGTAAATTGCCTTTAAAAAGGCCGGTACCAAGGGCAATCAAAAGAAGAGCGGCTATCATCATCACCATGCCGAGCGTGCTAGCGGCGGTGGGAATAGCCAAAAGCACATAACCGGCAAACATAATGGAAACACCGGTAATAACACATTTATCAAAGCCAATCTTATCGGCCAGCATACCGCCGAAAACCGGCATAAAATAAACAGCCGCCAAAAAGATGGCGTAAAACTGGCCGGTTGTCGCCGCCGAAAAACCAAACTTGGCCTGCACAAAAAGCAAAAAAATGGCCAGCATGGTATAATAACCGAAACGCTCGCCCATGTTGGCAAGACTCGCTACCAATAACCCTATGGGATGCCCTTTAAGCATATTTTTTCTCCTTTATTTTTACTAATTCCCGTTTTCTTGAAAGACAAGGCGGGGAAAACTGCCCCCACTTTATAACAAAAGCGGCTTTTTATGCCAAGAATGATTTACGGGCTTTATCCATATCCATAGCCGTTTTCACCGGGAAAAAGCGCCCATCTTCTCCCAGGCGCGGAGCCACCAAAAAAGTTGTGTTAATATAGGCTGTTAGCTGATTTATCAGTTTTTCGAGTTGCAAGAGTTTTCGCCCATGGGCCTCTTTTAAAACATAAAACCAGGTAAACTCCCGCTCTATGGTGAGTTCACTGGCTTTTATTACAAAGCTATTGGTGGCAAAAACATGAATTTGTTCTTGATCAAAATCCGGCGGAAATCTAAAGCCTTCGATAGTTTGTAATTTATTATTGTACCAAGCCGGAGCGCCGCCGACATCGCCGGGCCTTTTTTCCACCATTTCGGCCAAAAGCGGCCGGTTTTGGCTGATATATATCCCTATAATAACAGGATTTATTGTGTAATAGATGTTATCTACATTGCCAATGAGTAAAATATGGTCATCCGCCCGGCTCCAAGCCATGGCCTCCTCATTGCCAAGCCAGGCTCTAAGCATATCGCCATGCCCGGGAGCATATAAACTCGGCCGCCCCGGTTCCGGCCAAAATATCTCACCCGCAGGCGAAAGCCGCAAACCCACACCTTGTTTAAGGTAATTTATTTTTACCTCTTTTTCACCTAAAAGGTGCTCTTTGGTGGCGGCATCGGTAGCAAAACTATTAATAATAAATACGGGAATATTGACATTTAAGCGCTCTTGCCAGAGACGCACATCGTCGATTTTCATTTTCAGAAAAGAGCGCTCACGATTTACCTCCAGCGCCCCTTTCACCACCCCGCCAAAGCGAGTAGCCATGCCGCCGTTTAAAATAGCCACGCCTACCCGGCCGGCTGCCAGAGCCTTAATTCCCAGCTCATAAAAATAGCGATAACTGGCACTCTCTCTGGTCGGAAAATAAGCCAGGTGCTCAGCCTCGGGAGGAACAGGCGGCGGACGGCAATAATTAGCCTTTTGGGAATACTCACCGGAAAGAACTTTTTGCCTAAGTTCTTCCATGGCCACCGGGTCAAAATTAAGAGCCGAAAGCTCCGCCTGAATTTCCGGCTTTATTTCGTTCCACCAGGATATTTCCATGAGTATTCCGCAAGCAAAATTCTTTATTATCGGCTACTTATGCAATTCAGCTTCAATATAAGCTATGAGCATCGATTCATCCGGCATACCTTCAAAACGCATACCGTTAACAAAAATAGTCGGCGTGCCGTCAATCTTTAGTTCAGCTCCGCTATCTATATCGCGCTCGATGATTTTATCAGCTGCGCCGGAAGTTAAACAAGCCTTGTAACTATCCATATTAAGGCCGATTTTTTGCATATAAGCGCTTATTTCTTCAGCACTTAATTTAGTTTGATTCTTAAAGAGGATGTCGTGTGCTTCCCAGAATTTACCCTGCCTACTGGCACACTCGGCACTTTGAGCTGCCTCCTTAGCGTGCTCGTGCATGGGCAGCGGATAATGGCGGAAAATTCTTAGAACTTTATCACCGTAACTGGGAATAACTTTATCAATAACCGCTGAGGCCCGGCTGCAATACGGGCACTCAAAATCGGAATATTCCACAATAATTACTTTGGCTTTTTGCGCATCACCCCAAGAGGAGGCATCCATCAGGGGGATATTTTCTTTTTCTATAACCGGCGGGGTCATAAAGTATTCTATTTTGGCCTCTTTGCGCAGTTTTGAGACCAATTCATCACGCACATCATCCAGCTTTCTCTGCCAGAGCATGGCACCAATGCGCTCTTTTATGAGATCAAGCGGAATACCCTGAGCATCAAGGCCGTTATCCTCATAAAATTGCTTAATTTCTTCGTCCGTCGGCTGCGGAGCTTTAACCATAAAATCGTTCTTTACCATCTCCTCAAGCGTAGTGCCCCTTTTTTGGGCCTCATTTTTTAGGAGCTCATCATCTATGGCCATGCTTAAAGCCAAAGAGCGCATTTGAAACATTTTTTGCTGATGTTCTTTCTCCATGCGCTCAATTTCTTCTTTTATTTCCGCATTTAAACGTTCGCCTTTAAGCTCAATGGTCTGGCCGTTGACCTTGGCGTAAAAAGGCTTTTCTTTAGCATCGCTCACCACCGGGCACTCTTTAGCCGGAGCAACAGGCGGGCAGGGACGGTTACAAGCCCCGGTAAACAACGTGGTCAAAAAAATCAAAGAGCAGTAAAAACAGAAATTCTTTTTCATTGAGCTTTCCTTTCTCATATCCAAAGCCCCTAGCCTCTTACACCATAATGTGAAAAAAGTCAGTAAATAATCACCATTTCTTCAAAGGCGCTATTTTTTAACCGGGCGCCAGGCTTATGACTTGCCCATAGCTTGTCTTTTGGCATATATAGCTTGCGGAGCGGGCCAGGTGCCTAATGCGCCTCTTTATAATGTGCTTGCCTCTATTTAATTATATATATTTATAGTGTGTAAAAATGAGCTTACCTCTCTATCTCGGAACCGAGAACATAAAGAAATTATTATGGAAATTTGCCATCCCGGCCATTATCGCCATGATGGCTTCATCCCTCTATAACATCGCCGATACCTTTTTTATCGGCAAAGGAGTAGGGGCCCTTGGCATCACCGCCATCGCTCTCACCTTTCCTTTTATGAATATTTCAGCCGCCTTTGGCACTTTAGTTGGTGTGGGAGCTGCCACTTTGGTTTCCGTGAAACTGGGCGAAAAGGATTACGACACGGCAAGGCGCATTTTGGGCAATGTCATGGTGCTCAATTTTATCATTGGCGGCCTCTTTGCCATCATCGCCCTCATCTTTTTGGATCCCATTCTCATATTTTTTGGCGCCAGTCCCGATACTCTCCCCTATTCGCGAGAATATATGGAGATTATTCTCTACGGCAACATCATCACCCATATTTACTATGGACAAAATGCCGTTTTTCGCTCGGCCGGCCATCCTAAAAGAGCTATGCTTTTAACCTGCAATACCGTGGTTTT
>JAEEGL010308704.1_pt1 | contig 49428 bp, 59 predicted proteins | sample 9134231 | NCBI WGS metagenome assembly JAEEGL01 (sample SAMN16246548, study PRJNA631951) | gut metagenome | biome: gut microbiome; feature: rumen; material: fiber-attached | host: Bos | place: Iran: Karaj | collected 2018-10 | reverse complement strand
GATATTTATTTCTTACTATAAATTTAACACTACATTACTGTTATATGGAGGATATTATAATGAAAACAATTGATAATCCTTTCTTTACAGTAATAGTGCCTTGTTATAATTCTAAGAAGACTATTACTAGATTATTAAATTCCATTGTAGCACAGAATATGGCTAGTGAGATTCAGGTTATATTATCTGATGATCATTCAACAGAATCTTATGATAATGAAGTAAGACCTTTTCTTAATAAGTTATCTATAGAGAGAACAGTTACTAATTATAACTGTTGTCCTGGTAATACTAGAGAAAAAGGTATAGAATTAGCTAAAGGACAGTGGATTACATTTATAGATCATGATGATGTATTTCTACCTGGAGCTTTTAAAGAAGTAAAACAGGAGATCTTAAAGAATAAAGAAGAGTACATGGCTTATTCTAATATCTATAGATCTAGAAATACTGATGGTAAATTTGATGAATCATTAATAGAAAGAGAAATGAGATCATTTACTGGTCTACTACATGGTAAGTTCTTTAACAGAGAAAACTTCTGGCTTAAATATGGCTTACATTTCAAGAAAGATATGTTTACTCATGAAGATACTTATCTTACCAGTGTAGCAAAATGTATATTAGGTAGCATTAATCATGATGCTCTTCATATAAGTACTTTTACTTATGTATGGTTTAATAATAGTAAATCGTTATCTAATAGAGATGGTGTAAGATACTTCTTGGAAGAGCATTTTCATTACTATATAGAAGGAACCTCTGAAGTATTTAGAGAGTATTATGAAAAGGGATTGGTAGATAAGAACTTTACAGTCTATCATCTCATTAGAACTTTCCTCTATGAGTATTTTTATATCCAATTATTTTTATTCTGTAATCCTGAAAATTATGTAAAACAGAATGTAAGTCTCTGTAAGAAAGACTTAGTATTACTGAAGAAGATGTTTAATATAAAGAACTATGATATCTTCGCTTATTGTGGTGCTAATAATGCTCAATTATATAGCGAAGTACAGAGAGAAGCAGGATTAGGATATATAGCAAATTACTCATTCATGGAATGGATGAATATATTAGATAAAGATTAACTTTATACTATGCTGAATACTTCTATATAATAAGGAGGTATAGAAAGTATAATGATATTAGAAGATACTCGTCGTTCTAATAAAAGAAAATCTCCTACATTATCTCAGTATATGGATACTATGACTCGTATAATGCGACTATATTATCCTGATCTACCTGAGTCCGAAATGGAGAAGTTATTAGATTATAGTATAGATAAAAGATACCAGAAGACTGTAGCTACTATATCTAATAACTATGTAAAACGTAATAAAGATATGACATTGCTACAGATAGCAGATTATATAGCAGAAAGAGAACCTATAGTAACTGCTTATGGTACTATGTTCAAGAATCATGCAAACTCAGTTAATCCAATGGCTACTGTAGTGCAGTCATTTCTTGATCAGAGATCACAGTATAAGAAGTTAATGTTCAAGAATCCAAAAGGATCTGAACTATTTGAAAAATATAATCTGCTCCAACAACTATCAAAGATAGATGCAAATGGTAGTGTTTATAATTACACTCGTACAAATAGTACTATTATATTAGTATATGTGTAGATGCCACCTAGGTTCGAAAGGATCTAGTGAATAACTGTACGAAATTGCTGGAAAGTGGTTGGCTCTTTAGCCTATATGGTGAGGAAACTCAGAAACAAGTAAAGAGAGGACATATGGTGATAGTAAGCCTAAGTGTAGTTCTAAACCCACAATCAGCCTCCATTATTATATAATGGATCATCGACTATCGAAAGCATAACTATATAGGAAATGATATAGTGAAGAAGCAAGTAGAGTAGGAAGAAATTCCGAACAGTACAGCACCTAAGTCTATAACTATTATGGATATGGTGAAGATATAGTCAGGTCAATTTTTGATCGATCTACGGAGTTCTTGGATTATATACTTCTCTTCTTTATAATGTGAATGTTGCAACATCAATTACTGCACAGGGCCGTGCTATGGTATCATCTATGTGCATGCAGTTTGAGATGTTTTTAAATGATAATGTACAATTTGGTAGTGTAGACGAAGTATTACAGTTTATAGATCATATATGCGAAGAAAGACATGAAAGAAACTATAATGATCGTGATATTCTCGATAATTTTTATTCTGTTACTGAAGCTGATGTATTCTATAAGCTAGTAAAGAATTGTACTTGGAGATGGATTCCTAATCAAGAAGAATTAAATATTATATGGACAGTAGTATCTAATCTTGATCAGGAAAACTTAAACAGAATATGGTATAAGAATAACTTATATGAATTCTGTGAAAACTCTAAAGTATTTGATAGAATAAGAACTATATTAAAGAAACTGAAGAGACCATTGTTCAATTCTCTTGATATTCCTGAAGAAGTTACATCAGAAATGGCAGAGTTTGGCGCATTGCTCAAAGAGTATATCTATTATAAGTACATGATAATAGATAGAGTGGACAAGTGTGACAACCAAATTAAGAGTGTAGTAATGGTACTCGATACAGACTCTAATATAGTATCTCTTGATGCATGGTATAGATTTGTATCTGAAAAAGTATCTGGAGAAGAATTTAATATAGCATCTTATGAGATTCCATATACATTCTTTGCACAGCCTAAAGATATGCAAGATGAAGAATGGGATAAATTAAATGCTAAGTTTAAAAATACGTCAAATCCCAATGCATGGAGAGAACCTATAAGATTTCTTGATGGTAGTAATTATGATTATGATTTTGAAACTGATCAGATAGTAGAGCTTGATCATTATAATCATCCAGAAGTAATTACTGTAAATGATAATATGAGATATTCTATAATGAATATCTTAGCATATGTGTTAGATATTGTCGTTAATTTATACATGGAAGAAGCATGTCGTAATATGAATTCCATGTATCCTGATCCTAATGATCCTACGAAAGATTACAGGAAATGCAAAATCATAAGTAAGAATGAATTTACTTTTAATCGATTAATGATGACTACGGTTAAGAAGAATTATGCTTCATTACAATCAGTCCAAGAGGGAAATCTTGTTCCTGAAGAGAAACAGCTTGATATTAAAGGCATAGAGTCTATGACTAAGTCTTCTAAATCTGAGTATACTAGGAATGCTCTTAAGAAGATTCTTCTTGAAGATGTAATGAAAGCTCCTGTCATAGATCAGCTTAAGTTTGTAAAAGATATAGCTATTCTGGAACGCTCTATAGTAAATGATGTCATGTCTGGTAGCAAGAAATACTATAAGCCTTCAGTAGTGAAGAGCCAATCAGCGTATAGCGATCCAATGAGGATTCAGGGATTTAAAGGATCTGTTGCTTGGAATGCATTACATCCAAAATCTGATGGCTCTATACATCTTAATACTGAAGAAAGAAATGCTGTTGATATCTGTAAAGTGCTTATTAATAAAGCTACTATAGAAAAGATCAAAGATTCTTATCCAGAAGTATATGAGAATGCTTTACATATATTAGAATCAAAAGATTTTGAGAATGGTATAGATGCAGTATCTGTTCCTATAGATCAGCCTACACCTGCATGGTTATTGGAATTTGTTGATATAGATGAAATTATATCGTCCAATCTTGGCAATTTCCCATACGAATCAATCGGTATAAAGGATCTAAATAAAGGAGCTGTAAACTATACTAATATAGTACAATTATAATCTTACAATGGGAGATAGTATTACTATCTCCCATAATCTCATAAGGTATATTTTTATGAATAAAAGAATTGCTAAAAAGAAATTTAAGAATAGAATATCTAAAATAATAACCGCTAATAAGAATGACTTGGTAATATTAGCAATTAATGATATAAAAGAGTTTCCAACAAGTACTCAATGGAAATTTATTAAATCAGCAGGTCATTCTTCTGGCGTAGATATAATTTGTATACCATCTAAAGTAAATATCAGTGTATTAAAATCTAATAATAGTCCCTTTAAAACCTCACTTATCATACATGATATAATAGATATGTATAATAGTAATAGAGACTATGATAAGATAGATAAGATATATAATTATATTGCACAATTGTCACATACGGAAGATGATAATACTGCCTCTTTGGTAAAATATACTGAAGATCAGAATCTTACAATACCAATGTATAGATGCTCAAAGTGCAATTGGAAGATATCATCACAACCTACACAATGTCCTAATTGTGGTAGAAATTTTATTATAAGCAATCATTATACAGTCTATTGACATATTAGTAATAGTAATCAAATAGTATATCAATTATATACTATATAATAGAAAGGAGAAATTGGTATGGATAATACACAGTATGGAGTAATACATGAAATTGGTGATATGAATATGGGATTTACTCCCATGAATAACACAGATCAGCAGATTTATGCAGAATCAATTGAAAAGAAATCTGAGCCTGGTCAGCAGCCTATTAATGAAAAGAAAGATGTAATACATTAAGATAGTGATACTACTATAGAGGGTAAATGCTAACAGCATTTACCCCTTTATATTTCTATAAGATTCTTATAAGAAAGGGGTAGCGATTAGTAATGAAGATTAGATTGAATAGGCATAGATTAAGTGACAGATCAATGTCTATTAAGAATTTAAGATCGGCTAATAAGTTATTATTAGTATACTCTATTATTACTACTATATGCTTATTTATATTAGCATATAAATATATGGTTAATAGTAATAATAATACTGTAAAAGTTAATGAGTATAATGTACAAGTAGCCCAGTTAACTTATGAACGTGATTATTATCAGAATAATTCTAGAATGTTCTCTGATACTGTAGCAAGTCTTTTAGATGTAACTACAGAATTGAATATAGAAAAAGAATATTTGATAGCAGACAATCAGTTCAAAGATTATCAATTAGACGAGTTCTATCAAAGAGAAGAATTATTTGATAGATATGGCTTCTTTTTATATAATAGACGGGGTGAGCGTAATGATCTTAGTTATGATAGATTAAGAACTCTGGAAGAATTGGTAGAAGATTCATGTGTACCAAATCCAGAATTAATATTATCAATTATCTATCTTGAGAGTGGCGGTATGTGCGAGGCCTATAATAATAGTAGTTCTGCCTCGGGCTTTGGTCAATTTCTTCCCAGTACAGCAAGATCTGTATGGAAAAATCTTCTTGGTAATGATCCTGAAGAATGGGAAGATGATATGATATTTGATCCAGATCTTAATCTACAAATGACAGTTGCTTATATGGATTATCTTATAAAGAAACATGGTGGACCATATGAAGCATTAAGACAATATAGTGGCAGTGGAACCAATACTGCTCATTTAAATGGATACGTAGCAACATTAGATAGTTATTTAAGACATACAGATGTTGGATCTTTTGATGCTTGTGAAGCTGCATATCAAGCAAGTAAATAGTTATTCTTTGCTCTAAGGATTCTGATCCTTAGAGCTATTATATCATTTTAAAGGAGCGATAAAAAACAAATGAATGCAATACAGTATCATTTAATTAACGACAGTAAAGAAAGACAGTTTGATAACTGTTATGAAACAGGAAATTACGAGGACTACGACTGTGAAAGTTGTCCTCATAAATCAGATTGCAGTGGTTATGAGGAAGATGACAATTAAGTCATCTTCCTTTTTTATATTTTAAATATGAAAGGAGCGATTAAATAAAATGAATATGACATTAGAGGAGTACAGACTTAGATCAAGAAAGAGCGATATCTACAATTCTTTCTGGAAGATCTGCAAGAGTAAGTTGGATGAGGCTATTAAGAATGATGAAAAGATATGTTTCATCGATGATATGCCTATATCAGAGGATGATAGTACAACCTTTATAATGGAAGTTCTTCGTACATTAGAATCTTCCATTAAGTCTATTTATAACTGTGATGATGTAACTTATAAGTTTAGTACTACATCAGTATCTTTAGCTGTAAGCTGGAATGATGATACTGTAGTACCTTATAAAGAAACTGTATGATAGCTGAAAGGAATATTAATCATGATAACTGCAAAAGAAATATTAAGACTTAGTAGCAGTGATAAGAAGTTTAGCAAAGCTATTATAGATTGCTATAATATGATTCTTCGTTCTGCTAAAGCATGTGAGCATTGTTGTATAATTAAGTCGATGTCATTTGACCAGAATGCACCTATATCTCATTATTTTATCAGTAAAGGATTTAATGTTTCTATTGTTAGAGGAATGAGTCTTTTCAATCCTGATAATGATGAAAGTTATATTCTTATATCTTGGGATGATGATAAAAAGATTAATGAAATTGATCATACAGAATCTAATACAGGATCTAATTAATAGAAATATATAATCTCGGAAAGGAGGTTAAATGTGTATCGAAAAGAGTTCTATATAGTTGCTAAGAAAGATACTGATACAGAGTCTAAGAACTATAAGAAGTTATTAGCATTACGCTCTGATAGAGCTGGTGTTATTAATGAAGATACTGGTCAGTGGACTGATAATATCTTCTTAGCAAAGCATCTTCATACTGTAAAAGATGCAGTGGATTATGCCTCAAATCAATTAAATATAGCTCTTGTTTCATCCAAGTCTAAAACTGATACTAACTGTATTGAGACTGACTATAAAATTGTAAAAGTTTTTCTTGATATAGACGGTAACAGTGAAATTGTATCAAAATTATACACACAGTAATAATACATATGTGAAAATTGTAGCAGCGATAGTGTTGTTAAAACACATATGATAAAACAAGGAGGAATAATTATAATGAAAAGCCTTATTATAGGAATCGGAGCTGCAGGCAATAAGGCCGTATGTGCTATAGTTGCTAGCGGCGTAGCAGATATAAATGATTGTATATTGATCAATAGTACCAGCAAAGACTTCCCTAAGGAATTTGATGGTAAGAAGATCGTATTCAGCTCTCGCGATGCAGGTTGCGGAAAAGAGCGTGCAATCGCCAAGGAATATGCTCTTAAGTTAATCAAAGAAGGAATGCTTAACATACCTATAAATGAATATACCACTGTAATAGTAGTAACCAGTACGGAAGGCGGAAGTGGATCAGGAAGCTCAGTGGTAATCAGTAAATTCTTTAAGAGCGTGCTCAATCGTAATGTACATATTATCGGATTTACCGGATTTGAAGAAGATGTAAGAGGTCTTTCTAATACCATTGAGTTCTTTAAAGAGATGGATAGCTCTCTTGTTGTACAGACTATCTCCAATGCTTCATTCTTAGATGAAGCAGGAGGTAATAAGTTTAAGGCTGAGCAGCTTGCTAATGTAGAATTATGCAAGCGTATTGCTATCCTTACCGGAAAGGATTTTATTGCATCATCTCAGAATATTGATGATACTGATATACTTAAGGTATCTAATACTTCTGGATATATGACTGTAGAGTCTGCTTATCTTGATAAGCCTCTTGTTGATGTAGAGGATTTCAATAAGGTAGTAAAGCAGATGATCTATAATTCTCATTCTATCAAGTCTAAGAATCCCGGTGCTATAAGAATCGGTGTTATTCTTAATATCAGACCTGAATCAGAGGATGCTATTGATTATAGTTTCTCTCTTATTAAGGAAGCTTATGGCAATCCTTATGAATGTTTCCAGCAGAAACAGTGGGATGGTAAGAGAGAGTATATTCAGTTCATAGTATCAGGTATGCAGATGCCTCTGGAAGAAGTTCAGAAGATCTATGACAGATATAATGAAGCTTTCCAGAAGGTTCAGCAGGGTAACGATCAGTTCTATAAAGCTATCGATTCTATGAATCTTGATCCTTCTGCAGGAAGATTTGATATGATCAAGCCTGTAGAAAAAGGTATAAGTATCGAAGCTTTCCTTAACGAGAATAAGTAATTCATAATACCCAGGGATAGTATATATCCCTGGGTTACTTTTTACACTATCATCAACTCTATTTTAAAGTAATAGTATGGTATGGTATCTTTACATATGGTATCGTTATAGTGACGTATAGCAAATTAAGGTAATGGTATAGTTTAGTAAAGTTATTTGTGGTAATAGTATACTGGAGTATAGTAAGGTATTAGTAGAGTCGTCTCAAGTAACGTGCAGTAATAGTAGAGTAAGGTGAGGTGACTTGTCGTTATGTGACGGTATAGTCTAGAATTGTAGTATATGGTATTGCTATAGTGCAGTTTGGCTATGTCTTATGTCGTAATAGTATAGTTTGGTTGCGCCCTATTATGTGCCGTAATAGTAAAAAATTTATAGGAGATTATTTCAATGATTTCAGATTTATTTAAGGCTAAAGAAAGTCAGCCTTTATTTGATAAGACTCCTATTTCATCTCCATTCGTAACTGTCGAATATCAATTGTCTACTATAGTAGAAAAGATAAAAGATATCGACAGTTTGAATGATGATGAGATTAAGCAGATTATTATAAGACAGTATCCAACTATTTTGAATTATGATTTGTTTTTATCGGTTCCAGAAACTAGAAATGTTGCATTGGAACTGTTTACTAATAAAAGATTTTTAAATCTATTCTTTGATGTAGTTGGTTTATTAGAATTATCAGATTCTCAGAAGATATGCATCAATAAATTGGTCTATGACTATTATTCTTTAAATGAAAAAGATGAAGAGATATGCGAAAAGTTATTAAGTATCTCTTATACGGTCAATTCTCGTTTAGTTATAAGACTATCTGCTATCGTAGGAGTTAATGGAGCAAGAATCCTTAGTATGGTAGCGAATAGTACATTTCGCATCGATAAGAAGGTTCATCGTATAAATACTTTCATTATCAAGTGTGGAGTTATATTAACTATTCAGAATGTAGTAGATATCTATCTTACTATCTTTGATAGATTTAATGATCTCTTTATTAATTCTATGCTCGAATCTATTGATTATCTTTCTATAGAAGATCAGCAGAATATGATAATAAAAAATAATTTTAATTCTGCTAGTGCAGCATTATATACTATATTAGATTCTATGGTATCTAGAGATGTAGAACAAATATTATTAAATTATATATATGCTCTACAGATACTACCTAAAGATGTAAAAATAAGATTCAGCTTTCAGAATATCAAAGGTATGTCTGATAGAATGAAAGAAATAAAAGATAATGTAGAATATCAAACAGGAATGAAACTCCCTTAGGATTATATCCTAAGGGACTTCTTTTCTTTGTAATAATAGAATATTTTAATTATATAATATAATAATGATAGTAACAAGGAACCACCCTTGTAGCTATATCCATGTTGGTAAGGTTATTCCAGAAGCCTTACCACCTCCTTTCTTTTATGCTGGGGACGAAGTCGACATCGTCCCCGGCTATTGTAAATAAAAGATTGGAGTGATTGCTTAATAAGAAAGGAGAAATAGATATGTTTAGAGCAACAGATGATGGAAGAATGATTCATGAGTGTTATGAACTCAGGAACAATGGAAGGGAAATATTTCCCAGACAGAGATTTGAAGATCTTGAAGACTGCAAGAGTGCATGTCTTGATCTGATCGAAGATAAAGCAGTTATTCGCGGATCAGATTTTAATCCGATGATTATCAAAGTCATAGAAGAGACAATCTTCATGTATGATAATGATAATAGAACTATGAAGGGAGTATAATTCAGGGTAACTCCTGATTTATATAAAGTAATGTAGCGATAAACATAAAAGGAGGAAATTAAAATGTCAAGATCATGTGTCGTAAGACTCACTTTTCTGGAGCAGTGTCTCGGAACTCTGCCTTCTAATGAGCAGATCTACAGAGACTACATTGCAACAAAAAACCAGAACAGAACTCAGAAGATCGTAGAAGAGGAAGTTACAGCACTTGCACCTGAAGAACCCGGAAGACCTGTTACCACATTTGCTCGTGTACCTGATAAGAAAGGAAATCCTCAGCCGGCTATAAAGGGCTACGTACTCAAGGGTATGTTTAAGAATGCTTGCCAGGCTCTTCGTGATTGTGATGATACATTATCATCTCAGATCACAGCTTACAAGAAGTTCATTGATCAGAAAATATTTGTCAATGTTACTTCACCCAGTCCTTACAGTATCATCAATGTTGCCGGCGATGTGTACAAAGATGGAAAACTTCCCATTCTTGAGAGACCTCTCAGAGCATCTACACCTCAGGGCGAGCGTGTAGCACTTACAGCCTCTGAGTATGTTCCGGAAGGATCAACCATCGATTTCCAGATTACCGCACTTAATGATGCGGCATTTGCTCTCGTATTCGAGTGGCTCGATTACGGTATGCTCAATGGCCTTGGCTGTTGGCACAATGCTGGTCAGGGAAGATTCACCTATGAGATCATCAGCGGTGATAAGAAACCTGATGATGTAGTTATCACCACCAAGAAGCCCAGAGCAAAGAAGGCTGCAGAGGAAGAAGAGATCGCTGCAGAAGATAAGCCTAAGAGAGGCAGACCTAAGAAGAATGCATAAGAAATGTTGCTGAGTAAGGCAGCAATATAAGCCCAGGGAGAATTAGATCTCACTGGGTTTCTTTTTTACATTTTTATAATAGAAAGGAGATGATATTATGTGTGATACAAAAGATACTCCTAAATTAATATTAGAAGATGATACTCAGGAATTAGTTGAGTTAGTAAAAGAAGCTGCTGCTGAGGCTGCTATAAAAGCAGAAGATGAAGAACCAGATATTTAATATAAATCCCAGAGGGTTATCAATACCCTCTGGGCTATTTAGTATATATTTTACCATGCCTAAATTTGGTATTGTATACTACTTTATATAAACCAGTATCTTTCATTTCACTTTTACCATTTAAGTATATATACTGTTTATATTCTGGATATCTTCTATCTATATTAATTCTATTTATAAAGAACCAATATCTAATCTCTGCTCCGGTATGCCATTCATCATCATTTATAATATCTTTATTTTTTATATCACTATGATTTGGTACTAATTCATATAATATATTACTTACAGGGTATGATAATACAGCTTGCATAGCATTATTGATTACTATATCATAGTATTCTACTCCAAAGTATTGATATATCTTTAATACTTTAAAGATATCATTATCAGATGAGTAATATCTTCTATATAATTTTAATTCAGTACCTTCTTCAAATTTATATGGTATATATTCAGGATACTTAAATAGAAAGTCTCCTAAATTATCGGGATAGATACTCATATTATCTTTTCCCTCCATACAAATTCTATATTACCTGTATTAATATCTTTCTTTACATAGCCTTTATAGAATGAAGTTATATTAGTATTATCTATTAATGCCTTCATTCTTTCATAATTAGTTAATATATCATTATCTGCATTAACTTCATCTTCATATAATTTAGCACATTTGATATCAGGAGTATAAGTTACAGGATCAGTATTGGAGATAAACGTTAATTGGTCTTGATAATCGATTAAGAATAGGACAAAATAATACTTATATAATTCCATCATAACATATTTACCTCCTTATTATAGTATTATTAATAATAAGTTACTCTGATACAAAAAATACTATTAAAATAGTATTTTATATAACATCATAATAAAGGCAAATAATAAAATGCGGATGGATTTTCTTCGGTTTTCCTTTCTTAGTAGTACTGCGTTTGATTTTTTCCTTGTCGTATTGTTTGTTTGAATTCCATAGTTTTGCCCAGAGGTAGTTATACCTCTGGGCACTCCATTTGTCATTCTTCTATATAAATTTTATTAAACTGATTATAGAAATTAGTTTTCTCTATTAATTCTGGAGATAATCTCAATACAGATATAAATAAATCAGGTGTATCTACTTCTTTCTCGTATTTTAATTTAGATCCATGTTCGGTAGGATTAAATACTACTAGTATATCATCTTCATCTCTAGTAATATATTCTATATAGTAATCCATACTATACTGAGAAGTATATAAATCCTGATTCAATTCATTAGATAATTTACCATCCTTTTTAATAAAAGTTCTATAATTAGCTTTATAGATATAAGGACCACTATAAAATTTATAGTGAGTATCTACAAAGACTTCTTTATTAGCAGCATAAGAAGTTTCATCTCTCTTTATCTGTTCTATAGTTACAAAATTAGGATTATTAAATCTAGGATTAGTAAATATCTCACAAGGAAAAGGTCTAGACTTTACATTAAGATTCTCCAAGAATATCTTTATTCTTAGATAAGTATTCATTGGAATGAATAACTTTACCTCTTCAGCTTGAGAATAACTTAATCTTTTCATTGCTTCAGCTTCATAATAATTATTATTATTAATCATTTTAGTCATTATGAAATCTGTAGCATAGAGATTATCATCAGCCATCTTAGATATCATTTGTAAATAAGCTGATTTTTGTGCAGGATCTTTATCATAATTAGGAATATAGTTAGGATGATTCTTAATTATATCATGCTCCAATGGATCTTCAGTCTGAAACATTATCTGAAGATACATATATCTATCTTGATAATCTTGATAAGCACCAAAAAGAAACAAAAAGCATCCTTTTATATTCGTTTCTTTAAATCCAATAGGAAATAGTGAATTAAGAACAAATTTATCCTTCTTCACTATCCCGTTCTTCGTCATTGGGAACTCTATCTTGGTTAAGACCATATGGCTGTTTTCCCTCCAATACATGTCTACGTACTTCTATCATTTTAAATTTAGCAGTCATTACAGGATCAGTTATAATATTACCTTTAATATCAAGCCATACTTCAGAACTGAGAAATACTTTATAAGTATCTTCAGTACATTGTCCTATAATTACATCTAATGCAGGTTCAGATATATCACTTTTTATTACAATTCCAGGATAATCAAAAGTTTCTAATATATTTTCATTTTTAATATATCCTGATTTTATATAACCATAAGAACCAATAATATCATTATCATCTTTGGTATACTGTATAGGATAAAAAAGAGGTTTATCAGCAGGATTTAATGAAGAATCTACAAGTACATATTCATAGTTCTCTTCTACATAAACTGCTACCCAAGGTTCTTCACTATCATATCTTACTATCTTACATTTAACCTGTCTTATTTGCTCTGTCTGTCTATATTCAGGAGCATCTTCTGGTACTATTCTATAGCTATCATTTACCCATTTTCTTACAGTACAACCAAGATATTCAAGATTTTGCTCAGGATATTTATCAGGACCAATATTCTTATGATAAGGAATTTCTCTTTTAGTACGTCTTAATAATAAATGTAGATAATTACCTTTAATAATCATTTTGTCTAAGTTCCTTTCGATGGTTTTAACAAGGACTCATTATAATGGTGTTTAAGGTATTATCAAAAAATAAAGAGTCCTATGAAAGGACTCTTTATAAATTACTTATCATCTGTCTTTTCAGTATACTTATAATTCTTAGGATGATTTTTCAAAATACCTTCATTCATTATAAAGTCATAATCATTTTGAAGATCATGATTAGTATACTTACTTTCCAATATATTAATAAATTCTTTTATAGAATAAGTTCTTGTTTCTGCAGATTCATCCAGTTTACGTGTAACTACAAATTTATATTCATCATAATCATATCCGTTCTTAGGTTCTACTAAACGAATATCAGGATTGATATCATACATCATAAATTCTTTGAGTTTATATACAAGATACCAATGAATTTCTTCAGGTATTCCAGCAGGACTTTTATTTATCTCTTGTACTGATGTATTTAATCCACGAAGATATACAAGGAATTCATTTAATATATTTCTTGCCATATTATTTTCTCTCTATAAATTAAGTATTCTGAAATACATCTTAATGTTTTCTTTTAACTTATTCTTGAATATGGTATATTCTACAACACTATATCCTTCTATATCATCTTTATATACTTTAATAGATATAGAATCTGATTTAGTTAATGCAGGAAATCCAGTAAATATGGGTATGAAAGTAGTTCCATATAATTCAGTATTATGAAGCTTATATAATTTCATACCTTCTGCAGATTTTAATTGTAGAAGTTTATCAAATTCAGGATCATTCTGTATATTTGGATCATCTGCAATCAAAGTATTTTTACTAATAGTACTATAATAAGAATAGTAATTAAATAAAAGCATTATAGTAGCTTTATCTAAAGGACTAGGTACTAATTCTTTATTCTCATTTATAGTAATAGTAAATCCTATAGGTTCACTTGTAGCACTGATAGGATTACTCAGTGCCACAAGATATACCATTGTGTCCATCATCTCAATCATGAGAGTACTATTATAGATGAGATATCTAGCATTAGGAATCTCATTATTTTTTAATACTCCAGGAATCTTCTTCAAAGATTCACTTAATATCTCTTCATACATATGCATCATTTCCTGAATCACGAATTAATGTGATATTCTTTACAATTCTTCTGTCGTGTGATATACACTTTATAACATCAATAGATCTATTCTGATTAACAGTTATCATTAATGTTTCAGATCCATTTAAGTACATCACTCTATATTTTTCATCAGTATCAAAGTCTGTTTCTTTAAATACTATACGTGTCTCTCTCTTAAAGTAAATGTAATTATCATCAATATATAAATATCCATCAATAGGATAATTATAATCAGCCATTACATAATCTCTATTATAAGCTAATGTTTTATCAGAAGACTGATATTTCTTATCTTTTATATCTTCATCAACGAAATGCTCAAAGAATGTAATAAACGGTGATCTTTCTTCAGGTATAGGATACTCTCTATCATTATAACAATTTATATGAACTTTATCACCTTTAACAAGATTGATAGTAGCCATATCTCTATCAAGCATTCCTGCATAAAAGCAATATCTAATATTACTATCATATTCAGAATTACTAATAAGAATTTCGATCATGTCTTTTTCTGTTGTACGTTTTAAAACAGAACTAATTCCAGCATGATCAAGATATATTTTCAAAATTCCATTATTATCTATATCATATGTATTAGTAAGACTTGTATACATTATTCTTCCCTCTTAAGTAAATTTTATATTTGGATACTGATTTTGCAATATATTATCTATATTTTTTATACTTGCTGCAATTTCATCATTATAATTAAAAACTATATTATCTATTATCTGATGATCATCATATGAAAAACTTACTTTGGTATAGCCATATGTACTTATAAAACAGACACTATTATCGAAACTAAATTTTATTGATAATGATTTTTTTCTATAATAATAAGTATCTAAATTAGTTAAATTTTCTCTACGAAATTCTATAGTATGATCACCAGGAATAAACATATATTTAGAATCATCGCCTAAACATAAATATCCATCGCCAGGAGTTTTATAAACTGGATTTATTGATGGCACTTCGATCTTATTATATACATAATCTTTCTTTTTTCTATCAGTAGTTATACGAGTAGGAGTTACTTCTATAAAAAAACTAGAACGCTCTTTCTCAATATATTCATCATCTTCAATAAATACTATAGTTGCAATATCATATTTATTTACATTGAATGATTGTTCTTTATCATCAGCAAATATATTTCTATAGAATATATAATGCCAATGCTCATCCATTATTGTAGCATGTATTGTAACAATAGCTTTTTCTGATCTTTTGTATTTAAAATCAGACCATAAATCAGATATTTTTATCGTTATAGTACAATCTTCTTTAGGTTTTATTTCATAATAGATACGGTCATCTACATCTGTTAACTTATTTATCTCATAATTACTATAATTTATATTAGTATAATCATCCATAAAATGAATCCTTATCAATTTTATAGTATACAATTAAAAGATAAATTAAAATGAGTCTATGTGATATACCACATAGACTCACTTATATTATTTATTTATCTTCTCTTGTATTTTGGTAAATCTAATAGGTTTAATAGCATTATTACCAGCTCTAAATGTTACAGGACTATATACAGTTCCTATAGTAGTAGGTCTTATAGGACATCTTGGATTCATACTTTCACTATAAGTCAATCCATAACTTTTAGCTCTATAATATTCATCTATATCTTCTATTAATTCCTGGAAGTTTGCTAGATGTAACCATCTATGACAGAATTCTAATTCATTATCTGTTACCAGATTATCTGCAAACTCTCCTCCCCTGTTATACTTATCATTATTGAAAGCATTCTCATGAATATATACTTTATCATATTCCAATGTCTCATAATCTTCAGGAATATAATCTATATTCTCTGCTACAGGTTTAGTAAATTCAGGATCAAGATATAAAGATACTTTCTTTCTTATCTTTACTATCTTAGTACCATCTTTTATATCACCCCATGCAAAATCATGAGCATTACCAGGATCTTTAATATAGAATACCCTATTATCTCTACCATTCTTTAATTTAACTTTCCATCTATTATATACTTCGATTCTACCAATCTGAGTATTAGTAGCAATATTAAATTCCAACATAATAGACGGATACAAACTTTTGAACAAATTTTGTTAAATATACTCGCTAAGTATATATTCATAGGAGTTACCTATAGTTCAGACTATATCTTCATCCAAATACTCTTGGATGGTGTGCACTTCGATTTAAGAGGTCTTATATTGACTAGAATGCCTCACCGCTTGGCTCTACTCTCTTACGAGATAGTCGTTGAACTTATATTATTATATAAGCTGCTGATTATACATTGTTTATAAACTTTAGATTTTCATCATAGTTCATCTCTCAACTTGTTTCTGACTTTCGTCTCCATATAGGCATGAGAGCTTTAGCACTTCCCAGCAATTCACACACTTTTCACTACTATATTACTATAATAGGCGACTTCAAAAGTTAATCGTAGTCTTGAAGATTATCACATATCCATATTGCTCTACCGTTTAGCTTTAACTTGGCATAATCATTGGTTTTCAAACTGTCGCCGACAAGGGCGCCACTATACCTCGCAGGTTTTACTGTATTCTTATTTTGATTATTACCAATAATATAACCCATCTTATACCAATCATTAGCCATACGGTTTATAAGATATACAGACTGTCTATGACCTTTTCTATATATAGTATTATTAACAAGACATTTACTAAATATATATTCAAGATCATTCGTTTTAGTTTCAATAGCTTTCTGAACTATAACGTCCATGATATTGTATAATACAAATGTCTTATAATCAAGATAAGGTAATTTACCAATATCATGAGTAATATGATGATAATCTAACTTATGAATTTGGGCTTCAGAATATCCAATATCATCCAACTTAAAGCTATTAATAGAACCAAATTTTGCCTTACGTCTTGATGCATATTGTATTTCCTGATCCATAAAAACAGGAAGACCAGATATGAATGTATAATCACCTCTTTCAGGTAACATATTTAAATTCTTCATATCTATATAATTCTTTACTATCTTTACAGGCCAAGATTGATCACACATTATATCAGCTGGATCATATCCTAATTCAATTATTCTATCTATAATGAATTGAATATCGAAATGAGAACAGTTCCATCCTTCAATGAAATCAGGACTACATCTATGCATTGTAGCAAATAGATCTTTTAATAGTTCTATTTCATGATCATAGAATTGAATATTATAATTAGTATCAACCAATCCAAACTTTTTAGTTTGAGATTTACCTTTCTTATCTTTAGTATTCTCTTCTATGAATTCTCTGATTTCTTTTAATCCAAACTTACCAGATTTAAGTTCATTCTCAAACTGTTCTATTAATGGATTATCTGGATTTCTTAATAGAAAAGAATAACAATTATTGCTCTTTTCATCAAAGAATGATACAGCATTGATTGGACAGTTTCCTCTTTCTGGGAAATCTGTTGGACAATACTTTAGATCAGTTTCTATATCGAAGAATCCTTTAGATAGTTTTTCAATGTTATTACTATAAGTCATTGCAAACTTAAATCTATAATGATCTTCAATATTTACATCTGAGAAGAAGATTCTTGGATCTCTATGCAATTCTGCATTTCTTCCTCTATCTTTATTTCTCAGATTTTCTTTATAGAAATCTACATTATCAGTTCTTTTTGCTATATCATATTCTAGTTCTGTAAATGGAACAGTTACAGGATCTACTAAATCTTTAGATACAAATAACTGAGAATAATCTAATTCTGTACCAGGTTTAGAAACATAATATGTATATTCTGGTTTAGATATAATCATATAATGCTTCTTACCATCTTTATTATCTTTATATACTAAGACAATAAAATCATCACTTAATTTCTTACCATCTTGCCAGACTGGGTGCTGGTAAAATGTGTTCATTATTGTGATATCAGACCCTAAAGGGTACTTTTCTAATAGTTGTGGTATCATATCTACCTCCATTATATTAATGTCAAAATCTATGTAAATATTTACCTCAAACACATTATTTTAATACTTAAAGTAAGTATACTCATTGTATTTTATATCTTAATAGGAGGTAACAAATATGAGTTTTGAACCTGTAAATTCACCGTTCTATGCTCAACATGCTGCTCTTCCATTGGGAGCTACACCTGTATATCAACAGCCTATACAGAATATGCCTAATAATGGTAATCCTTTTAATATGGCTGGTAATATGCAACCTGTTCCTGGACAACAGCCTGTTCAACAGAGAATGGTAGATCCAAGACAATTTGAAACTCCACAGATAGTTTCATCCGGTTCAAGTATGTTTAAATTTAAGGCTCAGCCCAGTACAATTCATGTAGATGTAGAACCTTCTGATGCTGAGACTTCCAAAAAGAAATCTCCTGGAAGACCTAAGAAAGTAGAATCTGGTAATCTTCCTATAGTAACTGGAGAAGATAGTCCTGCTGTAACTAAAGCTAATAATGGTCAAATAGTAGAAAATCCAACTGCTTATAGTTATATGGAAACTACTGGAATGTTGAGAGAAACTCTTGGCCAGATTGATTCACTTAATTCTGAATTAATGCAGGAATTCCAGATGGTACGTAATAATCGTACTATGAAGAATAAGTATAATGTATTAGTTGGATTATCTGAGAATGTAGGATCATTGTTAAGTAATAAGATATCAGCTATCAGAGAAATCAATTCATCTATCTCTAAAGCTAATGATCTTGATTATAAGAAGATCAAAGATGCAAAAGCAGCTCAGGCAGCTATTGATGATGATAAATATATTGCAGATCTCTATAAATCTGCTATGGCTCAGCCTAATATGTCTCCTGTATCTCCTATATTACCTCAGGTTGATGCTTCTATCTTTGGTTCAGGAATTGTTAGAGCACAGACTCCTTTTGAAATGTCTAATGGTATGCCTCTTGACGTATCATATCTCAATTATCAGTCTAACTTGACTCCTGAACGTAATTCTTGGAGATATGAAGATAATCCTGCAGTACAGCAGGTATTAGTCATGGATGATGCTACTGGTAATAAGTACTTCCAGTATATGAATACTCAGACAGGTGAAATAATTCCTAATATGCCTACCTATGATGAGAATATCCTTGCTGATACTACTGTAGATAGAGATAGAATGATTGCTAAGAATAATAATCTCAATCAGATCTTCCCTCTTGTAATTATAAATCAGGGTGTACAGTCAGCTTATTAAAAAGAAGAATTGTCCCAGTAGGAGAAATCCTACTGGGACTTTGATTTGATTAGAGTAAGAAAGTATAAGTTCCAGAGCCTACGCCAATAACAGATCCTCTACCATCTTCGTATTTATTTTTCTTCTGTTTTATCTTCTTTTCGCCTAATGTAGGATCTTCAATTCTTCTTTTGATTGTAGGTGTAAGCTTTTTACTTGAAATATCTTTGATTTCCTTCTTAGCAGCATCTATCTTGCTAACAAGAATTCCTTTTTGTACCTGGTCATGAGTAGCACCAAGCTGAGCTTCATAAAAAGCTATCTTCTTTTCAAGATATTCTTTTAATTCTTCATTTGATCTTTTCTTAGTATCCATTGGAAGCACCTCCTCCAACTATAATTAACAGTATTAATTAACTGTTTTAATATAATCTTCATAATCGAAAATTACATTACCAAGCATTTTATTCTCATCAAATTCATCATAGCCTTTAAATTTGATTATATCAGCAGATGCATTATCTACTTCTACAGAATGAGATATTATAAATACTTGATCTATACCAAGTATCTCTATACACTTCTTCAAGACATCAATAAAGATACCTCTATTATATCCATCTGCAGATCCATCAATCTCATCTAATCGGCTAATATTATAATGAGTACTTGCTTGATGTAATAATACTAAGTTAATTATCATTCCTATCATAGATACCTGAGAATTACTACCATAAGCAATATCATCAATAGGAATCTTAGAGTCTCCTACAAAAGGTATTCTAAACTCATCTTCATTTATAATGAAGTCTAATAATCTATATTCTCCTTTAAATAGCATTCCTAAGATCTGATTTGCTAAATCAAGAGTTTTAGACATATAGAGTTGCATGAATACTGTTTGTATTCCACCACTAGTTGGACTACAATACTTCTTTATAGTTTCTATAAGATTATATTTTGTATTATACTCATTATATTCATTATAGTAACTATTTAAAAGAGTCATCTGACCAGATAATCTAGATATTTCTTGTTGTATTGGAGCTAATTCAGATTGATACTGAATAATACTATTCTTATATTCTTGAATATTAGATAACATGCTAAGAGCTTTATCAGATTTAGACTTATATTCAGCTAATCTATCATTTATATCATCCAGTTTAGATAAAATGGTCTTCTTATTTCCTATCATGAATACAATAGAAGATTCAGTATTAGTTTTTAATAAGAATTCTTGCTGTAATTCTGTATATTTATCTAAGTCTGATTTAAGTTTAGCTACCTCAGATATAAGAGCACTGGATTCATTCTTTCTCTTCTCTAATAATACTTTAGAAGAATTCAGTAACTGAATTTTATCCATTGCAGATTTATATTCAGATTCCAATCTTGTATTAACTTCTATTTCTGATTCTAATTGAGATAATAATACTAATGCTTGAGATAATCTTTGAGGATCTCTTATATCATTAAATGCACTATCCTCATTAATCATTTTCATTATAATACTATTATCAAATAAATAATCAGAGATAAATCCTTTACCTATAGAAGTTATTTTAAAAATATGCTCCATAACAGCATCTAATCTGGACCTTTCTGGGACATATGAATTCACCAGATCGATTTGAGTACTAATATTGGTAATGGATATGGATGTTTGTTCCATATCGCTCTCTAAAGCCTCAAATTCACTTATAAGGTCTCTATTACCAATTGCTTTCTTTATATTGATAGCATTGGCAATAAAAGGACATGTATCATTTTTACATGACTTAGGTCTATTTTCCAATGTAGCAAGATTAGTCATCTGTTCTTTTATATCAGACATTTGAGTCTTTATATTATCTAATCGTGCTACTTGTTTCTCAGATTCAGCTAACAACTTCTGAATCTTCTTTGGATCATAATCTATAGTAATAAATTGGATCAATTCTTTAGTAGCATATGATCTCAATCCATCAATATAGTTTATAAAATATTGATATTCATCTAATATAGATTGAATAGTAAACTTAAGATTTGGATCATCTGGAATAGACAAAGACTTAAGTTCTTTTCTTATATCATTTAATCTATTATTAGATTTATCATAAGAAGCTATTATAGAATCAGCAGAATTATTATCATATATCTTAAGATCAGATTCAAGACTTATAATAGAATCTTGTAAATCTGCTAAAGATTTAGATTTCTCTCTCCATAAAGTTTCAGAAGTTTCTACTTTACCTTTATAGAATTGAAGCATTTCTGTATCTTTACTATATTGCTCTTCTACAGTATCTTCTTTTAACTTAGTAGAATGAAGCTGTAACTTTAATTCTGAATCTACAGAATTTAAATCAGCTTCCAACTGCACTTTATCATTAGTAAGAGACTGTATCTTTTTAGCTTCATCTTCATCTATATTAGATTTAGCTTCTATAGCAACAATAGTATTATTCAATTTTATAATGCTATCATTTAATTCTGCTTCTCTATGACTAAGAGATGCTAAGTTAGCTTCTATAGTTTCTTTTGCACCTATATTTTGTATCTTAGTATGAAGATTATTTATATGAGATTTGAATATCAAAGACTTCTTATTGAGAGTCTTATAGATATCATTATAAGTCTCTAAGTTCTCTACAATACTAGCTACAAATTTCTTTCTCTCTGCAGGAGTCTTATCACCTAATCCTCTATCAAGAGATGATAACTTAGATAATGAAATGAAGTTGGAATCAAGATCAAATTCAGAAAAAATAATATCTTTATAGGAAGATATGTTTCCATTAGTATTAAGCTCCATCCCATTCTTCTGGATGAAAGCTTTAGAAACTTTTCTCCCGCCTTTAGAATCGGCGGGAGAAATTATCTGAATATCATAGATATTACCATTATCGAATAATCTTAATTTCTTTTCTGCATCTACACCAGGTGTAAAAGAAGATGATGAATCTGGAAATAAATTCAATGCGTTTAATAATGTAGTCTTGCCAGAAGCATTTTTACCAGTGATAAGAGTTATATTAGAAGTACATTTAGAAAAATCTATTTCTATAGTATCTAAACCCATACCATGATAGAATCCAGCATATCCAGTAAAACTGGCATATAGATATTTCATCTTCTTATATCCTTTCTTCAATATATTATATTGAAGTCAAAATGATATTAGAGTTTTACATTATTCGATTATCTTCTGACGAACATCTTTCTTTGGAGCTATAGCATTTAAAAACTGCTGTTTAATACTGGGATTAACTGCAGTAGGTCTCATCTGTCCAGGATTATCAGGATCAGGAATCCATTCAATAGAATATATTCTACCACAATTAGCACACTTAATATGCTCAAAAGGATATATTTCATTTCCTTTTTTGGTTTCTCTACCAAAAGAGTCTACACATTTAAGTGTTCCAGTAGCTCCACAATGAATACAAGTATTACCTTTAGTAAACTTTATCGGATATTCTATCGGATCTACATCAAAGTTGATATCAAGTCCAATATTAAACATCAGATTCTTCCTCCGAAGCAGCTATGATAGATTCATTAGTCTTAGCCATATCATCATTGGTTATTCTAGCAATCTGTATAACTGATGTGAAGTAACTTGTAGCAATCATATAAGCATAATCTACCAACTCAGAAGCATCACCATATATAACTTTATATCTATCTTTGAATACATTTAATCCATCTTCTTCGGTTCCAATAAATAATGATAAACCATTCTCTACTATAGTATTTTCAATAGCAGAATTATTAACAAATGTAGCTAATGCATCAAGATAGTATGCAAAATAACAAGCAATAAATATAAAATCAGATGATCTAAGAGTATAAGGAAAACATATGACTTCCTCATTATCTAATGAATAATTGATAGGTATGCCAAGATTCTTAAATGACAATGCAAAGTATAACTGGATGATATCTCTGATTAAAGAATACTGAATATTAGAAGACTCATCAGAAGGAAAATCTTTCAGTAAGATTACACTGATATAGAATTCTTTATCATGCTTGAAATTAACCAAGTAGTAGTAAGAATCTTTATCAGGTACATCTACAAAGAATACTCTTATACTTTTATACTGAAGAGCATTTCTCAAGATGCTGGCAGAATCATAATTATCATTCAATAGCATCTTGAGAGATAATGCTTCTTCAGGGCTGAAAGCTTCAATAGGTCTTGTATAATTATTAGTACCTTTATCAAGAAGAATATCAAAGATATGGCCGTGACTCACTATCTCGCTATGAATACGCTTAATGGTATCTCTACTAAATAACTCTGAAGTAGTAAAGTTAACATAATTGGTTTCTTCATCAGTAGCCAATAATTCAATTTGAGCTGTGGTTAACTCCATAAATATTACTCCTCTGAAGGATTATTGTAGGTAAAGTCAGCAAGTATGCCTTCACATATAATTCTGGTGTCAACATATCTGCTCATCTGTCCCAAACTGGTAACAATCTGAGTAAACTGCTTTCTCTGGCCATTGACAACAACAGTACCACACTTAAACTTCTTATTGTGAGATGCAAGGATAGAATTCTTTTCCTTAATCTGTTCTCCAGAATATACAAAATATACATAACTTGTGCTAACCATAATCTTTACCTCATTAATTATAATCTATTATCGATCACTATAGCTCTAATACCAGATCTAAGTATACTATGATTGTCAATATGTATTGCATAATCAGACTTAATCATACCACCTTTAAATCCCCCACTCATCTTTTTACGATCATAGTATTCCCCATTAATTATAGGTTTGATACGAGATGCAAAAGATTTTGATGTATTATTACTATTCATATAACTCCTCTTGTCTAAACTTTACAAATGCTCTAGAGGTATTAATACCTCTAGAGCTAACTCATTTTACTCCTCCGAGTCATCATCATCTTCAGATAAAACTATACCACCATCTTCTGATATATTAAACAATGACATGACCTCTGAACTATCTACATTAGTACTAGTATTGTCTATATCTACTCCATCATAAGCATATGAGAAGTTTGCATCTGATAAATCCCTTACAGGACAAGTTATCTTATGAAGCTGAAGTTCAGATTCTACAATCTGATCTCTAAGTTCATAGTAAGACTTCTCAGGCTCAGGAACAGTGAAATTTATAGGACAAGTAGCACCATTCATAAACTGATCTTTGATAGGTTTCCAAGATTCTCTCCAAGTATTAGGTTCACTATACTCTGTAAATGAATGATCTTCTCTGATATTAGTCATCGGACAAATCATTCCAGACATTCCAGGATCAGAACCAGAACTTGTATCAAGATCAAGTATACCAATATGAGTAGGATCTACAAATCTATATGTATCTTGAATACTAGCTCCATCCTCACCAAGACCAGATATACCTTTATAAGTAAATTTTAATGCTGTAGTTGCATCATTATCATTTACTTTATCTCTATAAGAGATCAGATTTGACATTGTGGATATAGAATTTATAAGCATCATAGGTTGAGTATATACTGCCTGCACAACTTTAGCTAATGTAACTCTTCTACCTAAGTCAGATATACGATACATACCTTTATTGAGTTTAGTAGCATATACCTGACCAATATAGTCAGCAATTCTGATTCTCTTCATTCGTACATCGACATTCTCTTTGGTTCTAAGATTAGAGAATTCTCTAATTATCCATCTTAAGACGCAATATATATCTGCTTTATCTTCTTCAGGAAGATGGAGATCTCTCTTAGTGATATTGTCATATGTACCATCAATAGAGTCAAGCACAAATAATCCTTTATCTATACTAGCATTCTTATAAGCAGCACCAAGATTTATAATCCAATATCTTATATCAAATAGAGTATTGATATCTACGTCTTTACCAATTCCTCTATACAAAGTAGAACAGATAGATTGAACTATAGGTTCCTGGAAACAATATACAGGAGTGCTTATATAAATATTAGATTTATTATTACAAAAACATACATAACCAGGATCTGTATTAGGTTCAGTAGTAAGATATACACAATGTACATCTAAGAACTGGAATAATCCATACAGTCCAAAGTGTGCTAAGAGATAATACATTATATTTACACTGTTACTGAATATAATAGAACTATACTCAATGACTTTATATGTCTGCTTTGTATTAAGATCTGTCATATCCAGAAAGCCTCTGAATACTCTTATCGGAGCAAACATAGTTTTCATTGTAACAGTATCTACTTTAGACTGAGAAGCAGTGCTATTATTATAAGTACTACCATCAACGATCTGATATGTAGCAGTATAATAGTTTCCAGATAATCTAAAATAATAGTCTTTTACAAATCTAGGAACTGCTACAAGTACTTCCAATCTAGTAGATGGATTGATTACCTCTTTAGTAACACCATTTATTTCCTGTCTCTCCATATCATTATGTCTTATAAACCAGACTAATCTGATTAAAGCCATATCAGTATCTCTGATATTTATAAAATCATAACTATTAGGAGTTTTATCATTCTTTCTTCTACGATTTTCCTCATGACGCTTCAAAGCTTCAATTATCTCTTCATAATCTTCAATAACCTGAAACTTTTCAAGTCTAAGAGTAAAATACTTATCTCTTTCACAAGATTTAACGATCTGATATATAGAGTCAATTATATCCTGAGTATTTCTTTTAAATAGATCAGGATTAAAATTTTCTCTATGAGTTTCATTAAACTCCCGCATAAACTGTGCTTGATTTAACACAATATACCTCCGAAAACAAATGATTACTCTTGTTCATCATCGTCATTAGAGTATCCATCAGTTAGAGATACTACAATTTCTCTACCAATAGGATTTGGAACATCTGGTTTCTTATCTTTAAAGATTAGTACTGCTTCCATATCAAGATTCTGACAGAATCTTTCAAGCATCTTTAAAGTAAGACTTTCATTTCTAAGTTGCCTTTTATCATTTGGAAAGTTCTCTCCAAATCTTCCAGCATACTTATCTATGTCAATATGTTTCTCATTGATAGCAGTCTTTAGACCTACAACTTCAGGTCTATCAGATTCACCAATAGATACAAAAGTAATATTATCTGGATTAGTTATCCATGGCTCTGCTAACTTAGATAACTGAGCTTGAGATTCAAGAATTTGTTTAATACTATCAGTATTATCAAACTCAATTACCTTATTAGGAACATAGTCATCTTCTTCCTCAGCATTTGGCATAACTACTATATCAGCTGGTCCCAAATTATATACTCCAGGAATCACAGGATTAGTAATATTAGCCGGTAAGTTACCCTTATAAGGAAGAACAATAGTTTTTCCAGATGTAGTTACTCGCTCTATTCCAGTGGAACTATCAGCTAATCCACTAGATTTAGTATAATCATCATAAGACATGATATTCATCATCTGCCCATTCATTACACACCTCTTGGTATGTAGATTTAATGGCTTCGGATTCATTATCATTCCTCCTCACAGTCACAAAATTGTTGGGGAGATATAAGTCATCTCCCCAACTAGCAATTCATTTATCTATTACTTCTCAATAGCGGCATCATCTTTGATGATCATCTTGACTTCGCCAGCAGGTTCAACAGCGAATACCTTCTCGCCATTCTCTACACCTACACGAGCCTGGAATACACCATCCTGCTCGATAGTTACTTCCTCATCAGCCTTTGCGTTCTCATCAAGCCACTTATAAAGAATCTCCATGAAATAAGTAAGGAGATCAATAAGAGCAGGTGCAGTCTTAAATTCCATATTATAACGGTTAGCTGCAACTGAAACGAAGAAAGGATGAGAATTAGGATCTTTAAGGAAGATCTTCTTAGCATCCGCAGGAACATCATTCTCATCAAATGACCAAACAAGATTCCAGTTACCGGGATTGTTCTTGTCATTATCGAAATACTGAACTACTGCTACAGCAGTTACCTTACCATCTACTCTGTCAAGGATAAATGCTACAGGCTTATTCTTATCCTTATTAGCTGCAAGAAGACTTGCTACACCATGGAACAGAATATAACCAAACTTACCAGTATGATCAGGTGCGATATCATAGTTCTTATCTTCAAGAAGACCCTTAGAATAGTTCTGGGGCATTGAAGTTTCAGATAATTTCATACCTATAAGACCTCCAAATATACATTAATATAGTTTATAATTATCTATATCTTTGATCTAAATTATCTAGTAATAGTTTCACCAAGTATCTCATCTAAATTGCTAATAAACTGATCTATTGGGATTATCTTACAATCTTCTCTTACCTTGCTAGTTTTGGTGGAAGTAAAACCAGCATATGGTACTATCAATATGTCCGTCTTCTTCGTAACACTTTGTGAATCGTCGGCATCATATCCATTATTACAAAGAAGTTCAGAAAGTTGTCGATTCCTACATCCAGTAAAACGAATTTGCAGTTTATAGCAATTCTCATTGCCGAATGTGTTGATAAGACCACCCCATGAAAGTATTTCTAGAATATCCTTTTCAAAGAACGGAAATTCTCTTGCTATGGTATATGATAAAGCCTCTTGATGAGTCAATTCATATATAAAAGCACTAAGCTGACTATCAGCCGTACAGCTAGTATACTTTTGATATAGATCATGTAGTGTTATTTTAGATAATACGATCTCCCATTTTTTAGAAGCCAGTGACGTAAATCCTAATGCACCCATGATTCTAGAATCTAATATAGGTTTAGTTCTTAGATCATTAAGTACATTAGTGATGCCAGTTCCATCTGCAACTCCTAATTTTTCTATAAACCAAGATTCATCATATTGAAATAACTCATACAAATGATATATTCCTAAAGAACTAAATGTTGCTTCTGCAAAACCTTTTATGTTCAGCTTATCGAACATGTTTACCATTCTTTGAATCGATCTGCCAGGACATTCTAAGCTGGGACATATGGCAGACTTACCAGAATCTGTAATGATTAATCTTGATCCACATACAGGACAAAACTCTATAAACTTTTCAACAGGATTAGTATTTTCCCTATTGTGTTCACAATCTAGCTTAGAGACGTAAGGCATTACATCGTTGACATAGGTGACATTAATAAAATCGCCTCTTTTTAATGCTAGATCCATGAATCTACTATAACTAGATCCTGTAGATTTGTTATGAAGAGTTCCATTAAAGTATACTGGATCATAATGTAGCATTGGTGTTATCTGACCATTCTGTCCAACTTCAAAAGAATATCCTCTAAATACTGTTTGAACCTCTAAAGGATCAAACTTAACAGCCATACTAAACTTGTTGATATAGTTCTTGCGTCCTAATGCTTCTCTGATGTCTTCATCTACATAGGATACAACAATTCCATCATACATAAAATTTAGATGATCTCTGGCTATCTTTGCTTCATCCCAAAAGGCTTTGATCATGTATAGTATCTCTACTAAAGTACCCTGCATAAAGCAATATCGCAAAGGCTCTCCATGTGAGATAAATACCTTATTTAAGAACTCTATCTCCTCTATTCTATTAGATATATAAGGAGCATCATCTCTATCTAGAGCTAATGGAACCAATGTAATCAGATCTCTATATAAATAAGCATCTGAAGCTCCAAATAGACCAACTATAGCAGTTCTACAGTTCTTATACTCTTTTCCTCTCAGCATATTAAATGTGTGAAGATTACCTTTGGTCATTATAGCTTCAAACTTAACGCCAATAGGCTTCTCTCCAATCATACAATTAGCATGCTTAAAAGGATATCCTTCTAAGATAGGAGTAAGATCTGATGCTTGCTCTAGTCCAGTATCTCCACGAGTTCTAGCAGAATATAATTGAAATCCACAATCTGCTTCTACAGAGATACCATCATATTTTAATTCGCAAACTACAGAGATAACTCTTTGAGGATCTAATATTCCTTTCTGTATATGATCTTGGAAGAAATCTCTTTCCAATATCTTTACATTTGGATCATTAAATACTCCAGCTTCTATAGCTTCCGAAGAAAAAACGAATTTGGCCTTATCCAAAGTACCAACTAAAGAAGGATGATTATGCTCAGTATTATGTGTTCGTTTTGATATATAATCATTTTTGAAGATAATAGGAACCTCAGCAAAATCTCTTTTATCTACAAAGATCTCACCTGGTCTATTAATACCTTCATACATCTCTTGATATACATCATTACGCTCTACTGGCTTAATCATCCTAATAGGACAAACTATTTCAGTTTGCCTTATATCTAAATCTTTCTGATCACTGTTATTGAAATCAACAACAGCAGATCCAACTTGGAAATGCTCGTCATATGTCTTATACTTCTCCAAAAGGATGTCATAGAAACCATCCTCTATTGGAAGTACAGACATATCAGTTCTATTATATAATATATTGCAGCTTTCTATGATATCTTTCAATCTAGATTGCTCTTCTTTATTAAGACTAGGTTTGTTATACAACTCATAAGCTGTATCATTTAACCATTTTATATTAGAATCTGTTAATACAGAACTATTACCTTTAGTAAGTTCTGTTAGAAATTCATGTTCAGTCATTATAATACCTCCATGTATCTTCAGTATTATAATATATAATTATCAATCAGTTTACTTTACTAGTTTTACATTCCCATATTCATCTCCAATGAGTTCCCATATTTCAAATGGCTTATTGCGCAGAGTAATAAAGAAATTTGTAAATATTATGATATGTCTATCATTTATAGTAAGATTATGTTTAAGAGACATCTTTGTATGGACATCTGATATAGTCTTTCTACGAAGTATCATAAATCTTTCTATCTTATCAGTCTCAGCACAATCAAATCCATTCTTATCAAAAAGACAATAATAGAAACTATCGAAGAATATATATGATTCCCCAGCACTATTGTTAAAAGTTTCTATAGGAATCTTATATTCAATATCTTTAGTAAGATAAGTTAAACACTCATCTACACGTAATGGTTGATGAGTTAAGTCTTTGAATTGTTTTAATTTAGCAACATCTTCAGAGAATATATTAAATTGAGGAAATAGAAAACTTTTTATATAACTAGTGCTTTCTTTAATGATTCTATTAACTCTAGAACATTCTAAAGGATCATCCGGAACCATGGTTCCGATATCAATAGTCATTACCGGTGTAACCAAATCCATGGTTCCGAACTCCTTTTTGATTTATTTTTCAATTAGATCATCTGTACGATTAGGATTCCTTGGAATAAAAGCTACGGGAGACTGTAACTTCTTATTCTTTAACTTCTTCTTTTCTGCTAATGTCCTTTCACGAAGTGCAGCTACAGGATCATAATCTGCAGGAAGATCTTTAGGCATTTCCATAATAGGTACATAATAAGGATCTGAATTGAATTTGATAGGACATTCTGCAACTATATGACGTTTCTTTCTCTTCTTTTCGAAGATAAGCTTTCTAGCAATAGCTTTAAGATATGTATTAGCAATTTCTGCTTGTCTATTAGAAGAATCAGAATCAAGCTTAATATCAATCTTATAAGGATCACCAGTATACATCTTCTCTACAAGTCTTCTACCAAGAGGAGACAGAGAGTGTATCATCATATTACTGATTACTACTTCAGCACCAAGATGAAGCTGGTTATTAGACTCCATATTACCAAATCTAATAGGAGTATTAGGGAATAATTCCTTATAATCTTTCTTAGCTCTAGACTTAGTATTCTCATTTCTAATATTAGTAGCAGAAAGAGAAGTAGCACTAAATTTTTCTTCAGCAAACTGCTTCAATCTATAGATATACTGTTTGCCGATTATAATAGGTCTTCTTGCTTTTACATATCTAGGTTTTCCTTCACTATCTCTAATAGCTACTTCTATGACATTCTGCTTTACAAATGGAAATGCTTTATACATTTCATTCAGTTTGTCAATACTCATAGAATCAGAGATAGGTTTCATAGAAAGATGTATAGCGCCAGAATCTACAATAGATTCTATAAAGAATGCAAACTCTTCTCTAGTAAGAGTCTTTCTTCTTTCTTCAAGATAAGATGCCTGCTCAGGAGAACAGAAATTAACATAAGTCCAGATTAATTTATAAGCTTCATCAAGACTTAAATTTTCTTTCTTAATCTTCTCCAGTATAGCAGAACCAATATGAGTTAATGATAACTCAAATGTCTGACCAACATTCTCTCTATTGATCATAGTAGATGAATTAAATATGACATCTACGAATTCATATTCGCCTTTATGATTCTTAAATCTAGGCATGAACTCTTGAGGCCATATATTACTTACAACGCCTTTACCCGTATGACGATATAGTTTCCTAATCGCCTTCTCAGACTAAAACATACTATCATTAATCACTAATCAATTTTCATTGATTATTACAGTGATTAATAATAATATATTCTAACCTGAGCATTAAACAACCGTACGGTGCTAGCTGTCGGGAATTACTTCCCTAGGATTTTTAAGCGTATATAAAATAATTCAATTCTGTCGAAATCAGCAATAGGCTAACTTCTCTAGATTAAGAGCAGCATTTAAATCTCTATCTATAATCAATCCACAGACTGGACATTTATAGATATTTATACCAACTCCAATTTTATGTCTATTTCCACAATTACTGCATAATTGGCTTGATGGATAAGATCTATTTGCTGACTTAAAAGGAATCCCATAAATCTTACTCTTATATTGCATTACTTCTCTGCACCTAAATAATGGTACATAATGCCGACCTTTTTCAACGTAATGATTTTTACTCATTCCATCTTCAGATCTAATACCAAGAGTTTCCATAACTATACATGAAGGTCTCATTTTTATAACTTGCTTTGTAAATTCTTGTACTTCATTTTCATGTATATTATGGAGTCGATTATAGACTTTTCTTAATCTATGTTTAACTTTCTTAGCTCTATTACTTATTTCTATATCAGGATTGGTTTTCTCCCGTTCAATTTGTCTATATCTATTTCTAGTAATTTTGGTCATAAGATTATCTATGTTTTTAATAATACTGATACAATTCTTTCCTTTATAAATAAATCCATTGGAACATACATATCTTCGATTTTCTCTAAGATTTACATCTATTCCTATAGCTCTATTTAAAGGATCAATATTGTTTTCTTCATAGTAATCTATTTTATTTGGCTTTAAAATATAAAATGATACATAATAATTTCCAAGAATATCTCTGATTAGTTTTACATCATGGTATTCATTTTCATACCTAGTAAAATTAGTATGGTAATCAGAATCAATCATTATACCTCTTTTAAATCCTGGAACTCTGATTTTATTATCTTTGATATAAAATCTATCAGTTCTAAGATTATAAGTACAAACTCTTTTTCCTGATCCTTTCTTCTTTTTAAACCTAGGATGATTATTTATACCCTTAAAGAACATTATAAAAGCATAATCTAATCTTGAAAATATATATCTGGTAGATTCAACTGGAAACACTTTTAACCATTCATTTTCGTCTGAATAAGATTTATATAATTCTCTAAGATCTTTTTCAGTTAAGAATTGCTTATCAGTATTTCCAGCGCAATATTCTTCATATTGTTGATTTTCTAAAGCCAATGCCCAATTATAGACAAACCTAGCAATATCTAAGCATTGATCAAAATATTTCTTTTGATCATCTGTGGGATTAAGTTTTATTTTTATATACTTTGAATATAATCCTTCGCTAGTTGTTATCACACCGATTCACCTCCTTTCATAACTATTTTAATAGCTTTTATTTATAAGGAGGTTATACGTGCTGTAAAATGTTACAATTAGAATCTATATTATCCTTTTCTATAGTTCGCAACACTATAGAGCATTACTGCCACTAGAATTACCTAGTGTGTAGACTATTTCTAATCCCTTTATTAAGGGTGACCATTTTTCTTCCACCATAAGCTTGTGGCTTTACTCTCCGGCTAGGAGATAGTCGTTGAACGTTCATCGATATATTCTACTACGATGATTCGCTGCATGAACTGGCCTTGTTATTGAGACTTAGGACTTATATAACTGCGTTAATTTTATATAAGCTTTTATTTCACCATATCTCATCTCTACGTTTTTTCTACTTTCGTACTATTACGTTTATCCTTTTGTAGAATTTGGATTCCGCTTTAGTGTAGAGCCTTAAGCCTTTACCTGCATTTAACGGTCGAGAACGCACTCATTACTGAATACGCTGAGGTTGCTGTTAAGCTACTCCAAATCTATTAGATGCTTTATCTCCAGTATTCATCTTAAGTTCTTCAAGTACCACTACTTCAAGAATAATATTAGAGAATGCTTTCTTATCACTATACTGTGCACCTTCATTAACTAACTTCATTGTCTTCAATAACTTCTGAAGTTCATAAGTTAACTTATATCCTTGTGCAGTATAAGGCAATAATGTAGATACAATCTCATTAGCAGATCTCTTAAGTTCTTCATAATACATCTTAAGCTGACCATAATAATGAGATTCAAGTATCTCAGGATTATTACAATAGATATTTATATCAATTACTTTACCATGAGTCTGTCTTACTTCATCACTCATGATAACAGTTCTTAATCTATCTACAGACTGATTATAATAAGCTTCCTCTTTCTTCTCTTTTCTTAAAGCTATAAGATTAGCATCTCTAATATCTTGTCCAATATCAGGAATAATCTTATAAGTCTTTTCATTACCATAGATATTAAGAGGAATATCATTATCGTTAATCATAATCTTTACAGGTTTGACTAATGGAGATGTAAGTCTACCTGCAGCTACATCAGAAAAGATAATCGAGTCTTCCATATTGTCATCAAGAGTCATATAAGCAATATTGAAATTAATACCATCTTTTCTATTATTATATTCATCATATGCCAGAGACTTCTGTATTACTGTTCCGGCAGGAATTACATCTCCAGGAGATATAGAATCCATATATTCATTATTATACAGATATCCATACTGCTCAGTAATATAGTGATAAGATATTCTTTCCACTACATCTAAGACATTAGTATTCATATCCTGTACAATTAACCAATAATGATGATTTGGAGCAAATGAAAACTTAGAAACTTTAGCAATGACTCTATAGTTAGAATCTGCTCTGGTAATAGAAGAAGAATAATCTCCATAACGAATTTCATAACCAGTTTCTATTATAGCTTTCTCTGCACCAATAAGAGGAAATACATGATCTAAGTGTGTACTAAACATAAGTTTTCGTACACCGGAGTTGGCTCCATTAAATGGTTCTACAAGACCTCTACCAATAACTTGTTCAGGAGAGGTTATATCTTTTGTAGCTTCTTGTACTTTATCTACAAAGCTTAAATCAGCCATTAGATATACTCCTTTAGTTTATTTATCTCTCCAGATAATAATACCTTTAGTTACATCATAACTAGATATATTTACAGTAACTTTATCTCCAACAATGATCTTGATAAAATTCTTTTTTAATCTTCCACTAGTAGTACATTCTACAGTCATATCACTATCATTGATCTTTACTAAGAATTTTCCGCCTTTTACAGCTTCAGTTACAATACCTTCAACTTCAAATTTATCTGCATTAGACATAAATAATTTTTATCCTTTCGATAAAAATAAATCAATACGATACGAAATCTAGAAGGAAATTTTATTCCTTCTAGATCCATATCACTTATATAGTATATAATTCTAATCTTATTTACTTTTAGGTATATTCTTTGTAGCCATTTTATGGAATATATCTTTAATATTTGATGAAGCTTGTGACTCTTCTACAGGAGCTTGTGATTTAGTATTAGATAAGAATGTAGATAATAAATCATAAGAAGTCTGTACAAAAGCTTCCTGTAATTCTATGCTATTAGCTAATACAGATTTAAAAGTCTTGGCAGAGAAAGTTACATCTGGACAATTCTCAAGATAACATCTCTGACCAGTACCTTCTATCTTACCTTCTGTCTTAAGTAAATGATAAAGAGATAATTCATTATCAAATCTACCTTCAGTCTTATCAAAGATAAGATAAATCTTTTTCTTTGTAGTATTAGTACGAGATTTAACAAGTGTCATCTCTATAATAGATCCATCAATACCATAATCAGAATCTGCTTTTAATGTTTTAGAATCATCAACTCTAAACATATTATTTGCAAGATATATAGCAGCTTTACCACCAGGAAGTCTTTCACCAGGTTTTAATCCAGATATCTGAGCTGCTTTAGGAATGAATCCCATCTGAATCTCATCAAGAATATGATTAATTGTAAAGAAAATAATATTTGCATCTTTACATAACTGAGATATCTTCTTGAAGAGCATAGTATTAGTTTTAGCAATACTGGAAGCAGACATAGATCCACCAAGTTCATCATCTTCTGTCAATGATTCAGGCATAAGCATAGGAAGTGAATCTACAAGATAAAGAGTAGGAATCATTTTAAAGATTCTATTACCTCTCATATCATAATATCCAGTATCATAAGTAAGATCTTTTTTATTAGCTAACTTCTCATCATGTATAGCCTGAATCCTCTGATAAAGATTTTCAGTAGTTATATCATGATCTCTAAGTTTAACTCTATTTTCAAATTCTTCAGGAGTAAATCCTAATAAGAAATGTTTTCTTGATTCAGGAAGTGATCCTTCAATATCATCAATACAAATAATTGCATCATCAAACTGATGAGCAATATTGGAAGCTATCTGAAGTAGCAATGTTGATTTTCCTGCACCAGATCTTCCAATAATAGTATTAGTTGAACCATCTACAATACCACATGCATCATAAGAGAATTCTCCTAAAGTAGGAGATTCTACAAAAATAGAAGTACCATTCAAATAATCGATCGATAAAAATCCTGTTGAATACATTACTTCAAATTCTGCTTTAGAATTTACACCAGCAGTTTTATTTGAAGCCAATCTCTTTTCTACTAATTGCGCTAAACTAGCCATAATTATCTTCTCCTATTAGAATAGTCGATATTAATAGAAAGTTGGTTCAATTGTAACTTTTTAAATCATATAACACCATGTATTTTATATAAATATATTGTATATATTATAACTATTATTGTTGATATAGCTGCTATAATCTTTGTTATAATAGGTAATTTTTTAGTATTATTGTTATAGCTATAAAAATAATTACTAACAACATCACCACCAGATATTACAAATATAATATATACAATAAGATATGGAATGGGTATGCTATATATACTCATAATAATATCCCTCATTATCAAATATTAAAATAATGTAGGGAACTTCAAAGCAAAATATATACAATAACCTATAATATATAAAATAGAAGTTACCAATATTATTACAACCTGAGCTGGTGCACTATATTGTTTAATATCAGTAGAGAATACTGTAACTATCAATAGATATACTATTACTAAGACAACAGTAATAAGCATAACAGGCCATATAGTAGTCATAAAGACCTCCTAGTATAAAAAATAAAGGGGATATAGAAATCCCCTTTATAAAATCAATAGTATTTGCCTGCATCTTCCAGGCATATAAAATCTAATCCATATGCCATCCAATATGCAAAACGCTTAGCATATGACTTAATGATAGGCTGGGTATATTTCAATCTAGCCACATTGAGATTATGCTGCAGGATCTTATGATACCTGTAGATATTATAGGTAGCAGCAAAAGCTGCATATGCTATAAAAGCATAAAGAATGATATCTACAGCTATATGATGACCAATCCTAGGAATGACCATCTGATAATTCAACATGGAACAAAAAGCCATGACGCCAATGATGGCAAGAATCCAGATCAAAGTAAGACTGTAGAATTTGAAATACTGGATACGCATGATTCTATTGCGATCCTTAATAAGATCATTCTCTCTCGTTTTTGAAATAATTCCTTCAAGTTTCTTCATACCATTTCCTCCTAAAATAAATGTTTTCCTGTTGTTGATATATACATCATATCATAAATATAATATATAATTGAAAACACTTACTTTTACAAAATGATAAGAATAGAGGCTGTTAATAAACAGCCTCTGCTCTAATGATAACTCCTTTAATAGGAACTACTTTCTGTGCAGGAGCAATCGGAGATTTAAGTTTGATATCAGATACATTGATTTCTACTATCTCTTCAGAACTAATAATCTTTATCTTATCTTGTTCTCTACATCCGATAATAGTAAATACAGAATCAACACTATCTAACTTACATACTCCAGATCCTTTAGAACCTCTCTTATGAGGAGACAGCATAACAGCATTAAATCTATTAAGCTTTCCATTCTTAGTAATTACTACTATATCTGTACACTGATCATATAACTCAACCATACTAGTTATAGGTTCATCAGTGTCAATGGCTTTTACACCACCAGCAATTCTCTTAAGAATGGGAATATCTTTCATAGAGAATCTCAATGCTTTCTTGCCAGATGATATACATACATCTAGTGTAGCAGGAACCAATTTAACAGATACTACTTCATCAAAATCATCTTTCAACTTAGTATAAATCAATCCAGTCTTATTGACATTCATAAAGTCTTCAAGATCAAGCTTCTTTATACAATTACTCTTTGTAAGTACTACAAAATAGTACTTAGCATTTTTATTGTTTAATATAGTCTCTATAGAACTTAACGGAATCATAGATACTATATCAGCAGTAAGATTCTTTACAAGCAATCTACTATCAGTACCAGGAGCCTGCTTATCAGTAACAGGAATAGAGTTTACAGGAATATTATAACATTTTCCTTTAGCATCAAATACTAATATAGCTTCTCTATTATCTATTCTACAGATAAACTTAGGATTATCCTTTCTGACAATATTGATCTTATCAGAATCTACCAGCTTTCTAATGAAGTTTTTCTCTGTAATAACTACTTTAAATGTACCTGCAGGAATATTATTATCAACATCATCTGCTATAACATCACAGATTCTAGGAGAACCATACTTCTTTGCAAGATACTGAATCTCTTCATCGATCTCTTTCTTAATAAGAGTACCATCATCAGTAACTTTAGTCTCATACTCTTTAATCTTAGCTTCAAGATCTTTTCTTTCAGCTCTATATCCATTAAGATGAGCTAATGATAATCTAGAAAGATTTACATTAATAATGAACTTAGCCTGAATATCAGTAAGATGACATTTCTTAATGATATACTCTATAATATCATTATCATCTCCCTTAGACTTCTTTATCATATTAATGATAGTATCAATCTCACCAGATTCCAATACCTTAACAAAAGCATCAACCTGATGATGTCTAGTCATTACCTGCTGAAGAAGATTACAGTATAATCTAAACTTAGTCGTCATTCTCTGATCAATGAAACTGAGAAGATAAGTTCTGAAATCAAATCTCTTTATATCAATTCCATTTGCAGATACAACTTCAAAGTTAGTATTGAAAGTCTGCTGAACAGATGTCTTAGCATAAAGTGCTTGCTTCACATATTCAGGATCTGATCCAGGTCTAAGATGAATAATAATATCAGGTTTCTCATCGTTAAGAGAATTGTAAATATCCTTAATCATAGGAAGTTGTTTATCTTCAACTAACTTCATGATTTTATCATAGACCATCGTAGTATTTACATTATCAGGTAATGATATTATATGTAATATATAATCACCTTTTTTATCTTGTTCAGTAACTATATGACCTCTAATCTTAAATGAACCTCTACCAACTTCATTAAGCTCTTTCCAAGATTCGGGATCTCCAATTAATGTACAAGGCTGACAAAGATCAGGAATCAAACAGAACTTAGCTTTAGGATTCTTAATTAACTCATGAACCACTTGAGCTACTTCAAGAAGATTAAAACTAGGTATATTAAGCTGAAGACCTACACCAATACCAAATGCTCCATTGAGAAGAAGCATAGGAAGTTTAGCAGGAAGATATTCAGGTTCAGTAGATCCATTTCTTTTATAAGTTTCAACCCAATCTACTACATTAGCAGATCTAGATAATTCTTCAAGCATTACTTCATATCCAAAATCAGATAATGCGCAGTGAGTATATCGCATTGCTGCAGGACCTGCTCCCTGAAGATTACCCCAGTTACCTTCACCAAAAGTAAGAGGATATTTCATCTTATACCAAGAAGCCATTGTTGATACTGCACCATAAATTGAGCTATCTCCATGTGGATGGAGATTACCCATTATATATCCTACAAGTGTTGCAGACTTATCATTATCTTTAGGTGTAACAAGATGCTGCTTCAATGCACCATATAATATTCTTCTTTGTACAGGAATAAGACCATCTCTAATCTCTGCTATCATTCTACGTCTATTAGTAACGATAGCATATTTAGATTGATCCATCTCATACATCTGAATACTGTCTTTTTCCAAAATTCTTTCAGACATAATTACTATTACCTTTCGATAATTTTATGATTTCCGAATGCTGAATATCTAACCTCATTATTTAATGGTGCATGCTTTTGTTCTTTTTTAACAAAATGCCTATCATTGCGAGGTGATATATCTTGTTGCCAAGTATATCTAGGATATCCAGGTATTTGTTTTATATTTTTTACTATCTCTATTATTTCAGATAGTGTTATACTCTTTCTGTTATTATTATCATCTGATAATTCAAATGTAGGATTTTCAGGATGTAATATATTTCCATTCTTATCCTTCTTTGGAGTTATCAAGATTCCATATGGATACTGTTTATAATGTTTCATAGAACGTACTATATTATCAGTGGATATTTCATATCCATTATAACCACATATAGGCATCCATAATCTATTAGGATCAGACACATTGAGGCAATTTTCTACTGCCACATATTTTCTAGAATCATACATAGTATTCACCATTAAGGCAAGAGTAATATAAAATTACTCTTGCCCATTTAATTTACTCATTCAAATCATCTCGTGTTATATTATTGCAGAGATTCAGAATAAGTTTAGAATTAGATTCATATGAACGAATAGTCTCAAATGTCTCTTTTACATCATTCATTGTATATCTGATAAGAGTTCTATTCATATCAGCTCTCAATGTAGATTCAGCCATCTGAGTCTTATTCATTTCACCAAGACCTTTATATCTCTTAATACCTGCTGGAGAAGATTTTTCATATAAACTCATTACTTCATACAAAGATTTCTTCTCTTTATCTATATAATAATATAGATAATCATTAGCTTCAAGAATTCTAATTACAGTTTCGCAATCAGATAAGAATTTATCACTTATAATCACCACATTAGATTTCTCAATAACTCCAGATACTTTAATATGATTCTTATCAATCATCTTAGCATCCATAAATCTATATGTAGATTTAATTTCTTTTTGTAGAGAAGTATAATCTACTTTGCCTTTATGCTGTACATAATTGATCAGAATAATTTCAAGCAATCTAGGATTAAGAGCATAAGTATTAGCTGCTTTATTAAGATAATAAGTATAATCCACATTTCTCATGAAGAAAATTGTAGCATTCTTATTCTCCATAGGAGCTTTCTTTTCATTAGCAAAACTATAATGCTCTAAGAAATCTTTCTGCATAAACTTAATAATATCAATCTGTTCAGTAAAGTACTTTTCAGATTTACCAATTTTGGCAGAAAATAGAGGAGGTAATGCTTTATATACCATACCAGCTACTATTAAAAAGGGATAATACATAACGAACATACGTAACAATAGTGCTGATATATGAGCACCATCTACATCACCCGTGTCTTCCATACTTTCATATGGCACTGACTATATTTTACTAGATATAATTATATCTAGAATGCTCTTTCCATTTACGTACCAATAGTAAATGTACTCCCCATCACAGGGATAGTCGATACAGACTTCAATTATTAATCCATCTCTTATGTTTTTTATCATATATTGGAAGATGACTATAATGTCTTCCCCAAAGTATTTGTTGAAGAGTTTGAAACCCACATCTATTTTTTACAGATTCATATATAGAAGCAGCAGATTCATTTATATATCTATTTCTTAATTCTAATACTTCTTTATCTGTAAATATTGCAGATTTACCATTCTCTCCTAGAGATGTTCCCTTCATATAATATAACTTATTCTCTTCAGTATATACATCATAATGAATATGTTGCCAACTGTAACCTTCCCATATATTAGAAAACGAATACCATGCTATCTTATCTTTATATTTTTCATATGATATTTTCTTAGATATATGATTGTTATAATCTTCTCTAATATCATATACTTCTTTTTCAGATAATATAACACGACCATTGCTTTCACCAATATTATCTTGGCCACCTTGAATTTTATTGTATCCATACTCTGGATATGTCGTATTGAAATATTTAATCCAATATTTTTCTTCTTTATCAAGGTTTTCTACACTACATTCTTCAAGTACTTCAAAAGTAAAATTTTCTACTCCATATTGATGAATAGCTTGTCCAACTGTAGTATTTTTATGATATATATGCTCTTTATATCGATTTTCGATATCTTTAGATTGGCCAATATACATTTGACCAGTTATATTATTTATAATCATATATATTCCTATCAAAGATATCACCACCTTTAATAGAAATGGATTAATAAATTGATTTCCACGGTATTACCATATCCATATAGGACTTAGGCTCTCTTACCACCTTAATCTTTCGATTTAGTTGACCGTTAGCACACTATAAAGTGTACCCGCATGGTTTTGCGAAAAGCATTTAAGGACAGTATTGTCTATCCGCCATTATTATAATTTTCTCTACTTTAGCATCTTCAAGAGTAAGTTTATCTCCCTTTTTATAATCTCTACCAAAGACTATTCTATGTATTGCTTGTACTTCTTCATTCTCATAGAATCTATCTCTAGTACAGTTAAATGCATTAATAATTTTACCTCTTATAGGGAATACTCCTTGAGTTTTAGGATCTCTAGCAAGAGTAACAGTTCCCATAGCACTCGATTATTCCATACTTTCATATGGCGCTGACTATATTTTACTAGTATAAATACTAGAATGCTCTTTCCATCACACTACCAATAGTGATGTACTCTTCTTCACGAAGATAGTCGATAGCCCCTTCAGTTATAACTGATTGAGACGGTATTACCATATCCATAAAGGACTTAGGCTCTCTTACCACCTTATTCTTTCGAATTAGTTGACCGTTAGCACACTATTAGTGTACCCGCATGGTTTTGCGAAAAGCATTTAGAGACAATGCTACTTATCTCCCTCAACGATAAAGAGCTCTATATGATCTTTACCAAGAGGACGTAAATACTTACTAGGTAAATTAGTTAATACATTAGACTGATACTTCTGAACAATCTTAGCTTTACCAGCTTCCTGCTTAGCTCTATTCTCTGCTATATCTTTAATGAACTTAGCAATCTTCTGTAAATCTTGAGGACTATTTTTTGACCATTCAGTCATTCCTCTCATTACAACTTCTTTACAGAAAGGCTTCATATCATCATTAGATAATCTTTCTTTTGCCTGACCAGTAAACTCAGGTTCAAGAACAGCAGCAGATATCATTACATTTAATCCAGTTTTAATATCATTAGCTACTACTTTAAGTTTATCTTTAGCTTTCTGATTAGATAAGTATATATCATTCATATACTTAACTAACCAAGTACAGATACCATCTATAGTACCTTCTATATGAGTTCCTTCTCTAGTAGGACAGAAGTTAGAGAATGAAGTTACCGATTCATTATCAAGTGGACCACTATTAGTATCACCAAAGTCCCAAGTGAAAGCAGTTTCCAGTTTATGTTCACCATCATCAAATGCTGTAATGATAGGTTTAATAATAGGCTTCTGAACTTTCATTATTAGATCAGTAATGATACCATCTTTATTTATTATAGTCTCTTTATAAGCAACTCCATTAATATCTATTGCTTCAAAATAACAAGTAGAACCAATAGGAGTTAATGATAGAATATGCTTTATAAGATCATAAGGAACTCTCCATGAAAGATTAAGATCTCCTAATATATCTGTATTAGGTATGAATGATACAGATGAACCCTGTTTCTTACCCTTATTAGGAACAGGCTTTGGTTCTTTATATATAGGATAACCTTTAGCAGTCTCTATTTTCATTGCAGTTCCATCATAATGGAATGCAGTTACTACTACATTAGTAGATAATGCATTTACTACCTTCAAACCAACACCATTAAGACCGGAGCTATAATCACCTTTTACTTTAGTATAGTTCTTAGAAGTATATTCCTTAGTAATCATTCTCATCATATCCTGATAAGGAAATGATTTACCTCCATCTTCTACAGTTACTTCTAATGATCTTTCATCATAACTAAACTTAAACCAAGTTGCTGGACTAGTTATATCGATAATCTGATCTACTGCATTCTGAAATATCTCTCTCATCATATTTAGGAAACCAGCATTTCCTATAGGACCAATAAACTGACCAGGTCTAGTTTGGCAAGCTTCAACAAAATCTTTTAGAGTACGTACATCTTTACCATAGTTATCTATGGCTTTCTTTTGGGCTTCTGTTAATTCTGCCATGAAGCTAACTCCTTTATTTATGTTTTATATCATAAAGAGTATATGATGCACATAAGGCACCTAGCTCTTCACTTTTCAAAGTCATTATATATAATACATTATCTGCTTTAAATGCTGATTCTATTGCAGCTAAAGATTTATCATCTTTAAACTTAAAGTGAAAGATAATGTCATCATTTACTTTAAACATCTGATCTGAATCATATTTCATTTTAGTAATATAATCAGATGTCCATAATCCACGTTTAATATGTACTATACCGTCTTTAGATATATCATTTGGATCACTATTTTCATTTTGATTATAATCCAAATCTCTGCCTATATATATCCAATAAATTTTACTCTTTTTAAAATATAAGATATCACCAGGTTCTAGTTCTATATTACTCTTACCGATCAATTTGCTTAAAAAAGATTTATTCTGTTTCATGATACTATCTCCATATCAGAAATTGCTGATTAATTCTTTGTTTGATATATGTGTAATTTTTATCATAAGATAAAAAGAAAAATGTATTAAGATTAAGATGTAATGACATAAGATAGCTCCAAGGGTTTAGAATCACCCTTGGAGCATACTTATATTCATCTACAATACATACATCATTATCTACCGAGAATCATATACACGGAGATATATATGAAACCCTTTTACAAATCGATCTAAAAGAACTTACCTATTATACAGTCACTTCCTTAGTAACAGTTGCATCAGCATTTGCTACTGAAGGATCAGCTGTGGGTGCTACAGGAGTAGCATTGGGCTGCGGAGTATATCCACCATAAACAGGTGCAGTGTAAGCACTAGGATTGAATACAGGAGCTACACTAGGAGCGGGAGCTGCCTGCATGGGCTGCTGCATATTAAAAGGATTCATTGCAGGTGCCTGCTGGAACTGAGGTGCTGCCATCTGAGGCTGCATGGGCTGCTGATAACCCATTCCCATTCCACCAAACATAGAGTTCAGGTTGTTAAGCATCTGAACTGCGCCCATGTTGTAGTTGTTGTAAGACCATCCATATGCCTCATGCTTGGACATATTCTTTGCAGCGAACTCAAAGAGCTTAGGAAGCTTATTAAGCAAAGGAATAATAGGGAAATATTCCTGAGCTGCTGAAGCAGGGAAATCGTAGTACATGATCTTGACAGTCTGAATATAATCGACTACACGATCAACTGCATCCTTGATATTCTCGATGCTTTCAGATGCGTCCGAAGGTCTGAACTCATAACCACAAATAGTACAACGAGCGATACCAGTCATCTTATCGAAGACAAGAGCATCGGACATACCATCAGCTGATCTGTGATTACATACGGCTCTGAGCATCTCTTCCTCGGTAAGACCGATCTGGAACTGCTCAGTATTCTGCTGCAATCTCTTGATCTGTTCTGCGGTAAGAACATTGTTGAACTTCTGTGTTGCCTGAGGCTGACCCTGGAATCCATTATAAGCGAATCCACCCATAGGCTGCATCATAGGCTGCTGATTTGCATCAAACATCTTTTTTTCCTCCGTTAAATAAATATTGTTTGTTTGATCCACCCAGCCAACGATTCACTATTATAATATATAATTATTTATCTATTTACTTTTATAATTATACATCTACTCTAACAGCGAATCCGCGGTGTATACCGCTCTTGACTGCGTCGTTCTCCTTCTTAGCAGCATCATATGCTGCCTTCTCTTCCGGAGTCAGTGCTTCATACTCTTCAGGAGTTAACTCCTTGAAGGGATGATAGTCACCGGTCTCTGGTATTACATTATAGTTAGTTCTATCAATTTTTAATAGAACTTTCTTCTGCTCTTCAGTAAGAGACTGACCACAAGCTGAAAGAAAAGCTTCAACCTGTTTGAAGTCTCCACCAAAAGCTATATATACAACATTCTCAGGATTAAAAGTTCTTACTACAGTCTCTCCATCAAAAGGCTCAGCACCAACCACCTTTGATTTTCTAGAAATAGCATATATCTCATTACCACCATTTATTACAATACCATTATCATTATTATAAAGGTGATAATTTTCATCTATTTCTACTTCAAATTCTTTTATCTCTGCAGACTCCAAGGCACTGAAAATTTTAGATACGGTACTCTTATCCATGATACATCCTCCTTATTATAAGTGGTTACGATATGTACTAAGCAGGGAGGCAATATCAGCAAGATATCCAATATTTTCGTAATACTTTACCATCTTCAATCTTTCATGAATCAAGTTATAAATATAGCACAGACATTGTAAGTGATAAATCTCTGGGCCTATATTAGGATAACTAGGATAATATGACTGATAAAATGTCACTGCATTATACAATAGCGTATTAATTTCAAGTTGATTGTTTGCAGCGATGATTAGATTATCAAGTATCTTTCCATCAAGAAAGTACATTCCTACCTTCTCATAATCGATAACACCTTTGATCATCTCTTTAAAAATTCTACTAGATGATCTTTGAATATCATCAGGTCTTAGATTAACAATCCAATTCTCCCCATACTGATCTTTCATAGTGTCAAAATAACATTTCTTTGCCATTATAAAAATATCCTCTCTTAGTATTCATCTGACCCATAATAGTCATCTATTTCAAAGCCATCATATTCATCTACCATATTAGAGTTCTTGAGATGTTTTACAAATTGTCTTACTGTAAGACAATCTTTTATAGGCACATCTTCTACTACAATGATAGATTTATCAATATCTATTACAGCAGCATTAGCTTTAATATATTCATAAGCATTCAATCTACCTTGGCAAGCTTCCCATCTATAAGGAAATTCATTATCTGAATCATCTCCACCAATATCAGAATACAATATGATATATTGCTTAGTTTCAGGATTGCTGGGATTAATACCAGCACTTATTTTGTTATATTCTCTTATAAATAATCTCTTATTAATTTCATCTACAAATATAATATTGTTCTTATCCGTGTAGATCTCTACTCCATTAAATTTATAATAAAGAAATCCATTTACAAGATACTTACCATTATCAGTGAGTGAGCTGATGGCATAACGATCTTCTCCATCAATCTCACTCTCGATATTACTTATTGGCTTGAATCCTTTAAATGGACCTTCATGGAATACTACGGGATTAAACGCTTTCTTTTCATCATCCAATAATCCCATCCTGATACCTCATTTCTTATAGATCTTTTATCTCCTCAATTAAGACATCTTTTATATCATTAAGTCTAGGTATAGCTTCATCTTTGATGCTAACAGGAATCTCAGCGCCATCTACTTTTACTGTAGGATCTGCATCTACCTTTATGGTAAATCCCGGAAATAACTTTCCTTTAAAAATAAATTTGAAAGGTTCGCCTAATTTCATCTTAAAAATCTCCTTTCGTTCCATATATCCTTATTATAGTATATAATTTGAATATATTTTACTTTTACGAAAGGATACTTCCAGGATAGTACTTATTAATCTTTTGTTTGACATAGATTAAGAGTTGTTTAGCTCTTGTAATAGAAGTATATACTAATGCTCTCTGATCTTGTGCTCTAGTATACTCTTCCATAAACATTACTCTAGGAAATTCTCCACCCTGTAATATCCAAGCAGTACAAGCATAAGAATATTCAAATAATTCTCCCATTATTCTCTTATATCTATTAGACTTAACTAAAGATTTCATGTCTTCTTTTACATCATGTGGAGCATTAAAGTACTCTATATTCATCTCAATCTGAGGGAATACATAATTTATCATATCAGGTTTAAAGTCCATAAAGAAAGTCTGCCTATTAGAAGGATTTATCATTGGAGAACTACAAGCATAACCTTGTAAACCATTAGCAAGAGAAATACCTTCATATTCTATATTCCAATTATTTTGTCTACATATAATACGTTCTCCAAAATATGGTAATTCAGATTCATAACCGCATAAATGTCTAATTTCCTGGTTAATACTTTCTCTTCTTCTATTAGTACAAGCACAGACTACATCAACCAAACCATACATCATTGGATTAAATTCATCTTCATCTATTACTAATACCTGATTACCATATAATCCATTATGTATTGGTTTGCCATCTAATACTCTTTGTGATAAGTATACTATAGGATCAGATTCTTTCTGTCTCATTAATTCAGTTAATCTAAAAACATTATATCCTGTTAAAAATCCAGGATTACCACCTACAGGTGGTAACTGATTAGCATCTCCACAGACAATAACTTTAATACCAAAAGACATTATATCACGTACCATTCTATCTGGTACCATATAAGCCTCATCGATAAAAAATAAACGTATATCTTTATTGATGAATCTTTTCTTTCTGAAAACTTTTCTTTTGGCACGTATGCCATATCTTTTATTTACTTCATTTTCAGAATCATCATCGCTGATATTCTCTTCTATAACTTCATAAAGAGAACTGTGAATGGATCTCGCTGCAGGGAATCCTCTGGTTCTCATAACTATGGCTGCTTGGCCAGTATAAGCCATTGCTAAATACTGATTTTCTTTAAGACCTAAAGTCTTAAGAATACTAGATATTAACACTGACTTTCCTGTACCAGCAGCACCAGTTATTTCAAACAATTGTGAAGATTCATGTCTAAACCAATGGACTGCAGCGTCATGTATTCTTTGCTGTCCTTGATTTAATATGATCATTATACAGGCCTTTCATCAAAGTTAGACAAATTAACTATCTGATCATCTCCAATTAAGAATATAAGTTCCATATAAGCAAGATAAAGCTTATTATAGAAATGAGATGTATATTGAGTACCATTTGCAAAACAAACAGTAAATCTCTGAAGCATTTTATCATCAGGATGATCTTCTATATACTGAGACTGGAAAGGAGCTATCTTAGGATTCTCTCCATGAGCTAATTCCTTATCTAACCAATATCCAAACAGCTTAACCATAATATCATAGTTTGTAGCAGGATCGAATACAATATCATTCTTTCCTGCGTATACATTCATTGGAGCTGTAGCTGCTTTGATAGCCTTATCATTATACTTCAGAATAATTCCTGTATCCTGATCATATAAATACTGATCTGCATTAACTGATAATCCGATTACATTAAAGAGATTATAATATAATTCGAATATATCATTATATGATATACTTCCATCAGGATTGAATATCATTATCTTCTTCTCCTTTACCATTAAATAAATTTGATAGAGAATTTACTGTCTGAGCTGATGCTATAATGGATTCTATTTCTTCTGAAGAGAAATGTTTAATACCCTCTTCACGAATCCATTT
>JAEEGL013799287.1_pt1 | contig 49430 bp, 32 predicted proteins | sample 9134231 | NCBI WGS metagenome assembly JAEEGL01 (sample SAMN16246548, study PRJNA631951) | gut metagenome | biome: gut microbiome; feature: rumen; material: fiber-attached | host: Bos | place: Iran: Karaj | collected 2018-10 | reverse complement strand
TCTTCACCGTCACGGGTCCGGGGCCTTATAACGTGTCCCTCGCCACTGCGAGTGAATTCCTCGACGACGTCGTCGTCGTGGGTTATGGCAGCGTGAAGCGGGCCAACTTGACCGGCGCCGTGGACCAGGTGTCCTCGGAGGTTTTTGCCGGCCGTCCCTCGTCCAATACCACGCAGATGTTGGTCGGCGCCATTCCGAACCTCAACATTTCGCTTTCCGACGGTAAGCCGAGCCGTTCCGCCGAATACAACATCCGCGGAACGACCTCCATCGGCGGCGGCGGAAGCGCCCTTATTCTCATCGACGGGGTGGAAGGCGATCCGGCGCTGCTGAACCCGGACGATATCGAGAGCGTCTCCGTGCTGAAGGATGCCGCATCAGCCTCCATCTACGGTTCGCGCGCAACCTTCGGCGTCGTGCTCATCACGACCAAGGATGCCGCCAGGGAAGCGGGCAAGTTCAATTTCAGCTACAACGGCAACTTCTCCTTCCTGCAGCCGACCAATCTCCCCAACATCGTAGATGACGGCTATGTGTACGCCGCCCTGTTCCGGGAGGCCTATTACAACTATATGGGCACGGAACCTTCCGGTATGAACACGAGCCAGGATTTTTCCCAGGCCTGGTTGAGCGAATTCCTCCGCCGCAAGGAGAAAGGCATTACGGAGGAGGTCGCCGTGGATGAGTCCGGAAGGTATGTGTACTACGGCAACACCAATTATTACAAGGTGATTTACAAGCCGTTTACCTTTGCCCAGACGCACAACCTTTCCGCCAGCGGAACGACCGGCAAACTTGATTACTACCTCTCCGGCCGTCTCTATAAGTATGACGGTATCCTCAACTTCAATCCGGATACGTATCTGACGACATCCCTCCGCGCGAAAATGAACGCCCGTCCCACCGATTGGCTGACCATCCGGGAGAATGTCTCTTTCAACTACGACAAGAACCACATTCCCGCCGGCTCCAACCAGACCAACAACGGCATCTACTTGCGCGCCATCCAGGACAACGGCCGCGTCAGTGCGCCCATCTGGAACCCGGACGGGACCTTTACCAAGGCCGGTGCAATGGCCATCGGCGGCCTCGTGACCGGCAAGAACTACACGGACCAGCTCCGCCACGAATTCAAGTCTACGACCGGGCTCCGCGCCGAGTTCTTCAAGCATACCCTTCGCCTGAACGCCGACTTCACCGTCAAGTCGGCCTGGTACAATTACACCAAGAAGAATTCGATGGTATCCTACAGCGAAGCGCCCGGGCAGATTACCTGGCTCGGCACGCCCGGGGTCAATGACTTTATCCAGGACACTTGGAACCGCACTACTTACCTCGCCACCAACGAGTATGCGGAATATGCCAACCTCTGGAACGGGAAGCACGACTTCAAGGCGCTCGTCGGTTTCAACTGGGAGCGTTCCCTGAGCAAAATCGGCCAGGTACTGCGCTACGGGCTTATCTCCGAGGATGCGGAGAACATCCAGCTGGCGCTCGGAGACAACATCACGACCTATTCCTACGAGACGCGCTGGCGGACAGCGGGCCTGTTCTTCCGGTTGAATTATGCCTTCGACGAGCGTTATCTCATTGAATTCAACGGCCGTTACGATGGCTCCTCGAAGTTCCCCCCCCAGCAGCAGTGGGGATTTTTCCCTTCCGTATCTGCGGCCTGGAGACTCTCCCGGGAGCATTGGTTCAAGGTCAGTCCGAAGATTGTCTCCAACGCCAAGTTCCGCTTCTCCTGGGGCGAGCTCGGCAACGGCAATATGGCTGCTTACTCCTATATGGAGCGGTTCGGATTCAGCAACCTTTCCTACATCATCGACGGGAAGAGCAAGCACAGGACCACCGGCATTCCCAGCCAGGTTCCCGACGGGCTCACCTGGGAAACGGCCCGGACCCTTGACGGCGGCATCGACCTCGGGTTCTACAACGGCAAGATCAACCTGACCGCAGACTACTACGTCCGCAATACGCTGAATATGTACACGGTCGGCCCGAGCCTCCCCGATACCTACGGAGCCAGTTCGCCGAAGGGCAATTACGCGGACCTGGTCACCCGGGGATTCGAGGTTTCGCTGAGCTATGACGATTCGTTTATGGTAGGCGGGCACGATCTGAATATTGGATTCAAGGCCACGCTGGCCGACAACCGCACCTTCGTCACCCGTTACAACAACCCGACCAAGTCGCTCAGCGACTACTACGAAGGCCAGGAGATCGGCGAGATCTGGGGCTTCAAGTTCGGCGGATTCTTCGACGACCAGGAGCAGATCGACAACTTCTATGGGCAGGGCGTTCCCTACGTCAACGATCTCATCCAGCTTCACGAGGGCTATCTGACAAGGCCCGGCGACGTCATCCTGCAGGACCTCAACGGCAACCACAGGGTCGACAAGGGCTCGCTGACGGTGGACGACCCGGGCGACATGGTCATCGTAGGCAACAAGCATCCCCGCTACATGTACTCCCTTTCGTTCAACATTGAATGGAACGGTATTTACGCTTCCGCGATGTTCCAGGGCATCGGCAAGCAGGGCTGGTACCCCAGCGGAGAATCCATCATCTGGGGCCAGTATCACCGTCCGTACGGCAACGCCCTCGCCTGGACGGTCAACAACGCCTGGACGCCGGAGAATAAGAACGCTTTCCTTCCCAAGTATACGGGTTATTACCGCATCTTCTTCTCCGGCCAGCACAAGGTAGACCGCTATGTGTTCGACGCTTCTTATTTCCGCCTCCAGAATCTGCAGGTCGGGTGGAACCTGCCGCAGAAATGGGTCAAGCGGATGAAGCTCAGCGGATTGGGCATCTATTTCTCCGGCGAGAACCTCTACACGTGGGCGCCTATTTACAGGCTTACCACGGACGTAGATATCGCCACGGCTACAAAGGGCTCCGACCAGGACCTCGGCAATGGAACGGACAACTTCGGAGACGGCAACTCCCTGCCGACGATGCGGACGTTCTCCATCGGCGTAACCATTAAAATCTGATGACGATGAAAAAGCAACTTGCCATACTAACGCTTGCGATCCTCTGCCTGCAGGCCTGTACGCTTGAAGAAGATATGGTGTCTTCCGGGAGCCGGGAATTGGTCTTCGGATCTTCCTCGGGCCTGGAGGCATACTCCCTGTCCTTTTACAACCAGCTTCCTTCGCTGGGCGACCTGAGCTCTGCGGAAGGGACCTGCGCCGACTACATCGCGGCCAAAAGCATCAACTCCTTCTATTGCGAGGGATATAGCCCGGAAGGCGTCACCTCGTGGAGCTGGAGCAGCCTGAGATCCATCAACTTCCTGATTGACGGCATCCACAGCGACGACTGCACCGTCCCGCAGGAGGACAAGGACCACTACGAGGGCATCGCCCGCTGGTTCCGGGCCCGTTTCTACCTGCGCAAACTCCAGGCATACGGCGGCGTCCCTTGGTTCGACCACTGCCTCAACAGCACCGAGCTGGACGAGATGTACAAAAACCGGGATTCCCGCGACGTCATCATCTCCCATATCATCGATGACCTCGATTTCGCCGCTGAGCACATCACGACGACATCTTCCACGGGCAACACCCGCATCTCCAAGAATGCGGCCTACGCCCTCAAGAGCCGCGCCTGCCTCTTCGAAGCATCCTGGAGGAAGTACCACCACGAAGAGACTTCCGAATGGCCTGCCGCAAAGCTGTACCGCCTGGCGGCCGAAGCCGCCGCGGTTCTCATCGCGGACGAGTCCGTCAAGCTCAACACCAAAAAATGCGACGACTCCTATCTGGACGGTAATCCTTCGCTGGGAGCCTACAGAAGCGTTTTTTATTCGAAGAAAATCCTGACCGACGAGGTCATTCTCGGCGTCCAGGCATCTCTGGACGACATTGTGACCGGCAACGCGAACTATTATTACAATTCCGCCACCTATGGCGACGGAATCTGCCTGTCGAGGGCGTTTATCTTCACCTATCTCTGCAAGGACGGAAGCCGGTTCACCGACAAGGCCAAGTATCAGGCCATCAGTTTCATCAACGAGTTCTCCAACCGCGACGAGCGGCTGGCCCAGACGGTGAAGGGGCCTGATTATGAAATCAACGGCGGAAACTGGAGAGATCGCCGTCCCGATATCGTGGACGGCTGCGCCGTCACTGGCTACCAGCCCATCAAGTTCGTGGAAGACGACAAGAGCAAGAACGGGACGAACAAGAACGAGAACAGCCTGCCGATTCTCCGTTATGCAGAAGTGCTCCTCAACTATGCCGAGGCGAAGGCCGAGCTCGGGGAACTGACCGATGCCGACTGGGCCAAGACCATCGGCGCCCTTCGCCTCCGGGCAGGATTCGGCGACAAGGCCGGCGTGACATCTTCCAAGCCGACATCCGTGGATCCCTACCTCCAGCAGACCTTCTATCCGGACATCAACGACCCCGTCATCCTCGAAATCCGCCGCGAGCGGGCGATTGAACTCGTCCTCGAAGGGTTCCGGGAGACCGACCTGAGGCGCTGGAAAGAGGGAGAATGCTTCGAGCGGGTTCCCCTCATCGGTCTGCACGTGCCCGGGTTGAATGTACAGTTCAAGGTAAACAACGACGACACTAACGATTTCTACGTAACCTACGACGCCTACGCCGATGTCCCGAGTTATGCCCAAAACAAATATGTCCAGGTCCTCCCGGACAGTTCTCCCGAACAGGGACTCCGTCTGGACGAGAATCCCGACGGCGGCTACGACCTCCGCTTCGAACTTGCCATCAAACGCAAGTGGTACTCCGACGACAGGCAGTATCTCGATCCCATCCCGCCCCTTGTCGTCCGCGATTACGCAAGCCGCGGCTATCACATTGACCAGAACCCGGGTTGGTAGCCCGTCATTCCGGGCTCCATTCTCGTCATTCCGAGCCTCATTTTCGTCATTCCGGGCTTGACCCGGAATCTAAAAAAAAGAATTATGAAAAAATATTTCGTCATACTCCTCTCCCTGCTGCTTGTAGCCCCCTCCTGCTACCGGCACGAGCAACTGGACTACAGCAAGTGGTACACCCGTGAAGAAAGCGGGGACACGCCTGACCCCGAGACCATCGAGGGCCTGATGATTATGTCCTCCAACGTCCGCTACTATTCCGCCCGCAGCAAGCAGAGCGATCCCGATGTCGGCGAAAGGGACTGGGAAGTCCGCAAGGCCGGCTATTTCCAGATGGTCAATACGATGGAGCCGCCGGTGCTCGGCCTGCAGGAAGCTGAAAGGAATCAGGTAGACGACATCATCGCCAATTGCAGGGGCTACTCCTATGTCGGCGTCGGCCGTGTTGACGGTGCACGAAACGGAGAATCGACCTCGATCCTCTACAAGACCAACGAGATCCAGGTGGATAACTGGGGAACGGTCTGGCTGTCCGCCACACCGGACGTCCCAAACAGCTATTTCCCCGAGAATGAGGACAGGAATAGCCGCACCGCTACCTGGGCCGTGCTGACCGTCAAAGAAAACGGACGCAAATTTTTCTACATCAACACCCACCTCAGCCTGTATGCCGCCTCCCAGATCAAGGAGGTCGGAGTCGTGCTCAATACGGTCGCCGAGAAATGCCCCACGGGTCTTCCCGTCGTTCTCTCCGCCGATTGGAACGTCGAAGAGGACGATCCTGCCCTGGCACCGATTCTCGAAACTTATCAAAGCGCCAGGCAGACCGCGCCCCTCACCGACAATATCGAGACCTTCCACTGGTGGGGCAGCCAGTCCACGATCAGCAAGCACCAGCACCTCGACCACATCTTCTATGGCGGTTTCGACAAGTGCCTGCGCTTCCGTACCCTCAATATGAAATGGAAGAAACTGTGGATTTCGGACCATCATCCGGTGTATGCCATCCTCCAGTTCAAGGGCGGCGGCGGTGAGACACATACCCCGCCAGTGGCTGATTTCGACCTTCCGGAGAATCCTCAGATGGACGAAACGTTGAAGTTCACCGACAAATCGACCTCCGAGGACGGTCTGGAACTTTGGGAATGGAATATCGGTGGCATCCTGTCTACCGAACAGAATCCGGAAGTGGTGTTCAACACCTACGGTGACGACATCCCCGTCAGCCTGACCGTCACGGACCATTACGGTCAGAAATCTACCGCCACCAAGAGCTTCTCTGTCGCCATCTCCGAAGGACACGATCTCTCCATCGAGTGGAGCGTGCTCTATGACGACACTTCCGACGACAAGGGCACCGCAATAGCAGACTGGGCTGCGCCTGCCGTTTCAGCAGACGGCAGCAAGATCTATGTTGCCTCTTCCGGCTACCATCTGGTCGGATTCAATCCCGACGGCACCATCTTCGGCAGTTACGATATCGGGAAGCGCAGCCCGTTCATTACGGACCGTGACATTCAGACCCCGACACCTTCCATCGATGCCCAGGGCAATGTGTATATCCCCGTGCAATACTCATATAGCGAGGATGGGAACGGCGGCTTATACTCCGTGAAGGGAGACCTCTCAGACGAGAACTGGTATCACGACACGGGCCCTAAATCCCAGTACCGCTGCACCATCGCAGCGCCCATCGGTGATTACGTCGCTGTCCCGATGACCAACAGCGGCAATGACCTGACCTCGAACTTTGCCGTCTTCAAACGCTCCGACGGAAGCCTGCAGCAGTGCCTGCAGTGCGACAAGGGATCCTGGGGCGGCGTAGCAGTAGGCTACAACGGGGAACTGATATACGGCACTGCCAGGGGCGGTTCCAACCAGGGCCGCAAGCCCGGAACGGAAACCGGTGGCGGCTATCACATCTCCCCGGTAGATGGCACAATTGGTCAATGGAAATTCACTGATAACAGTGATGCCGGCCGCAAGAACAACCTTCTCGGTATGCGCCACACTGACGGAAACGGCTACCTGTGCAAGGCCGGCCAACCCGTGGTCGGAACCAATCACGGCGTCTATGTCAGCGTCACCAGCGACAACGAGAATATCATCTGCGCCAAATTCAATCTTGACGGTTACCAACTGACTGTCGCACCCACTCCTACCTGGAAGGTTGAACTGGAGAGCCATTCCAACAATGGCGTCCTCGGTCTTGGCTGCGTGCTGGATCCCGAGGGCAACGCCTACTTCCGCGCCGCGGAAAAAGTATTCCGCCTCAACAACAGGGATGGTTCCCTGGCATGGGAATACAAGACCGAAGGCACCTACAATACCGGCGTTCCGGCCATTGATTCGATGGGCTACATCTATGTGGTCGACTACGACAATGGCACCGGCGGCAACAAACTGTTGAAACTGTCTTCGGCCGACGGCAAGCTCATCTCGTCCGTTGATCTCGAAAATCCCAGGACCAGCCCTACCATCGACAAAGACGGCAACATCTATGTGACCGGTTCGTCCTCGTCCGGAGCGATTCTCTACAAGATCACCTGTCCGAAGACGACTGCGCCCGGCTCCAACTGGTCGCAGCTCGGAGCCAATCCCCAGAAGACCTGCTGGGCTCCGGGAGCTAATTTCTAGGAAGTATGGAGAAAAAACAATACCTCTGCCCGGAGTCAGTCCGGGAATGCATTCTGGATTGGGAAATGCCCCTCTGCGAAAGTACGGGGGCACTCCCTCCGCTTGAAGAGAGCGGCGATATGGAAGACCTTGGATGGAATTAAAACGGAACTGCCATGAAGAAATTGAGTATTTTTACAGTTGCTTTGTTTGCACTGTTTGCCTGTAAGGCAGAACTTCCGGAAGAAAACATCCAGGAGCCCGCGGGAGGAGAGACTTATCTTCTCGAAGCGGTAATCACGCCTCCCGTCGAGACCGCCGCCAAGACGTATCTCGGCGAGAAAACGGGCACCTCCTACCCCAATTACTGGGGTGCGGGGGATGCCGTTTCCGTCAACGGGATTGCCTCTGCGGCCCTCCCGACCGATTCTCAGTACGCCGGCACCGACAAGGCGACATTCGAGTTGCAGGGAGTCTTGTCCGCCCCTTATTACTATGCCTATCCGGCTTCGGCCGTATCGGGATACAGTTCCGGACACGCGACCGTGACGCTGCCCACCGTGCAGGAGTGGTCGGCGACCAGTTACGATCCCGCCGCCTTCATTATGCTGGGCAGCGGCAACAGCCTTCCGCTTTCGTTCACGCCCCTCGTTTCTGTGGTGAAGCTGACGATTCCGGGGACGTACGCAGCCAAAATCGCCTCGGTGATGTTTGAATCCCTGGGGAGCGAAAAGGTCAGCGGACCGTTTACCACGGATTTCAGTGGTCTGACGGCGGCGAGCGGCGCATCCTCCCGGTTGAATGCCTTCGCCCCCCAGGCAGGCGCTGATTTCGGGACTTGCGTCTTCCTCGTTATTCCGGCCCAGACCTATTCTGGCGGAATGCGTTTCACCATCCGCGCCACGGACGGTACGCAGATGACCTACGGCACAAGTTCTTCCTTCCCGGCCCAGGCTGGGAAGGTCTATACGCTGACGACGAAGACGTACGTCCCTGATGCGGAGACAATTCCGGCCGGAATGATGGTGATGTCCTCCAACGTGCGTTTTGCCTCCGCCCGCGACAAGTCGAGCAATCCGGACACCGGCGACCGCGACTGGACCAACCGCAAGAGCGCCTACTACGCGATGGTCAACCACTACCGTCCGGCCATCATCGGCCTGCAGGAGGCGCAGAAAGAGCAGGTCAAAGACATCAAGGACCACTGCAGCGGCTACAACCATTATGGATTGGGCAGGAAAAATGGCAATGATATCCTTGCAGAGGGCACACTCTGGGGGTTGATCGGCGGGACACAGGCTGCCGAAGAGTCTTCGACCATCCTTTACCGGACCGACCTCATCACCTTGAACAGTTCCGGTACGGTCTGGCATTCCAATTCGCCGAACTCGAAAGGCACTTACTTCTCCGAGATGGAAGACCACGTGCCGCAGACCTCTACCTGGGCAATCCTGACCTACAAGCCCACCAATCAGCAGTTCTTCCTGCTCAATACCCATCCGAGCATCTATGGCGATGCCCATTCCAAAGAAATCAACGTGATCCGGAACACCATTTCCAGCAAGAACACCGGGAATCTTCCCGTCATCCTGACCGGAGACTGGAATATGACGGAGGACAACACCGATATGTCGCCCATCGAAAATAATTATTCCAGCGCCCGGAAGACGGCTCCGGAGACGGATTACTTTGAGACATACCACTGGTGGGGCACCGAAGCCAGGATCATCGACCATATCTTCTATGGCGGAAGCGTCGCCTGTTCCCTCTTCCACACCGACAAGCGCAAGTGGAACAACCTGTATATCTCCGACCACTATCCGGTGTATGCCATCTTTGACCTGAGCGGCAGCGCACCGGCGGGGCCGGTGGCCGATTTCGGCCTGCCTGAAGATTCCGTCATAGGCGAGACAGTTACCTTCACCGACCGGTCAAGTTCATCCGCCGGCATTGCATCCTGGTCCTGGAATATCAACGGGGCCATCTATACCGCGCAGCATCCGCAGGCGACACTCACCCAGAAGGACAACATCATTACCCTGACGGTCGTTGACCGGAACGGAGACAAGGCAAAGGTCACCAAATCACTGATCCTCGGCAGGATGACTGAAGGTGCCACGCACGAAGGTTATACGGCGGATGACTTGTTCGACTAAACAATGCTGAAAAGGCTGCTCATACTTCTCTGTCTTCTGGGGGGCGTTCTTCCGGTTGCGTTTGCGCAGAATTACTGCCTGACGCCGCCGGCACCTGCCGCCCCGAGATACAACGGCCCGGCCGTGCTCGGCGCCAGACCCGGCTCACCGATTATTTTCCGGCTCCCGTTCTCGGGAGAGCGTCCGATGAAATTTTCGGCGAGACGCCTGCCGAAGGGGCTTTCCCTGAATGCCGCCGAGGGCATTATCAGCGGCTCGGTCAAAAAGCCCGGCGAATATGTGGTCAAATTAAAAGCCAAGAATGCATCCGGCTCCGTCAAGGCAAAGCTGATTTTGAAAATAGGCGACACGATAGCCCTGACGCCGCCGATGGGATGGAACAGTTGGAACTGCTGGGGACTGGAGGTCTCGCAGGAGAAGGTGATGGCGTCGGCCCGTGCACTCATTTCATCGGGGCTTGCCGATTATGGCTATTGTTACATCAATATCGATGATGCCTGGCAGGCGCCGGAGCGGGATGCTGACGGCAAGTTGCAGCCCAACGACCGCTTCCCCGACATCGCCGGACTGGGCGAATGGCTGCACGGGCAGGGCTTGCGGCTGGGAATCTACTCCTCCCCGGGCGCCACCACCTGCGGAGGCTATCTCGGCTCGCTCGACTATGAGGAGAAGGATGTCCAGATCTGGAACGACTGGGGTGTAGACTACCTGAAATACGACCTCTGCGGCTACCGCAATTATCTTAAAACCCTGCCTGAAGTTACGCAGGCGGACCATATCAAGCCCTATGTAAAAATGAAGGAGTTGCTCGCCCGGCAGCCGAGGGACATTTGCTATTCCATCTGTCAATATGGCCTGATGGAAGTATGGACCTGGGGACACGAAGCGGGCGGCAATCTGTGGCGGACGACGGGCGATCTGACCGACAAATGGGAAAGAGTCCATCGGATCGGCTTCCAGAAGCAACGGGGACTCGCCGGCTACTCCGGCCCCGGTCATTGGAACGACCCGGATATGCTCGTAGTCGGCAAAGTGGGCTGGGGAGAGGGACTCCGCGACACCCGTCTGACGGCAGATGAACAGTATACCCACGTCTCCCTGTGGGCGCTGCTGGCAGCTCCGCTGATGATCGGCGGCGATCTGTCGTTGCTGGACGATTTTACCCGGAACCTGCTGTGCAACCACGAAGTCATCGCCGTCGACCAGGATCCGCTGGGCAAGCAGGCCGACTGCCTGCTGGAAGACGGCGCCATCCAGGTTTGGGGCCGTCCCCTGTGTGACGGATCCTTTGCCGCCGGCATTTTCAACCTGGGAGAGGAGGCCTTGAGCGTGGATATTATCGAGAAGTTAAAGGGATCGGGCTGGAGCGGAATCGGCCCCTGCCGGGACCTTTGGAGACAAAAAGCATGTCCCCAGACAGTCTCCATCCCTTCCCACGGGGTCATTATGCTGAAATTTAACGCAACGGGAGCGAAATGAAGAAAACGTGTTTGATTTGTGCGGGCCTGCTGGTCCTTCTCTTCTCCTGCAAAGAGGCCCTCACCCCTTTCCCTGAAGTGGGTGAGCCCTACGCCATTACGCAGGGGCCTGACGACCACCTGCTGGCCAATTACTTCGGCATCAATGCCTGGAGTCCGGACGGACGGTATGTGTGTGTCCTGGGGACCGATTTCACCGGACGGCTGGCGGAGGAGACCGACACGGCCACGGTCGCGCTGGTGGATCTGGCCGACAGTTGCCGCTACATTCCCATCAGCAAGACCACCTGCTGGAATTTCCAGGAGGCCGCGATGTTCCACTGGCTGCCCTGGGAGGATGGTCTCTGCGCCTTCAATGACTGCAGGGACGGGAAGTTTGTCACGGTACTGCTCAACTGGAAGACCGGGGAAGAACGCATTATTCCGCGCCCGATCAGTGCCGTCGACCCTGCGGGAGAATGGGCGGTGAGCATCAACTATGCCCGTCTCCGCCTCTGCCGCCCCGATTACGGCTATGCCGGAGAGGGACAGGATCCGCTCCGGGATCAGGTCTGGCCGGAGAATGACGGCCTGTGGCTCCTCAATCTCCGAACCGGCGAAGAACGCCTGCTGCTGTCGGTGGCCCAGGCCCGGCTGCTGATGCCGAAAATCACCTCCGAAGATGGCCTGGCCTATTTCTGCCATACCACCCTCAGCCCGGACGCCGGGAAAGTCTTCTTCCTCGCCCGGACGGTGCAGAATTTCAATGCCCAGATGGCCGAACGCGGGTACGTCTACCAGTGGGAAACGGCCGCTTTCACCGTCCGGACGGACGGGACGGCCCTCAGACGCTGCTACCCGGACGGATGGGAGGGATCCCATTTCAACTGGAAAGACAACGAAACCCTGCTGGTTACGGCCCGTTGGGACGGGGGCAGATGTTGGGCCCATACCCTCTTCACCGTAGGGAAAGAGCAGGAAGTACGGCATCTCGCCCCCGGGATTATGGATTGGGACGGCCATTGCGTGTTCTCCCCGAACGGGAAATTCATCAGCAGTGAGGGCTACTGGAACAAGGACGGTTACCGCTCATGGGTTCTTCTGCGGGAAGAGGATGAAGCGCTCATCTCCCTGGGCCGTTTCTTCGTCCCGGAAAAATACAAGGAGCAGTATTCCCGCTGCGACCTCCATGCCCGCTGGAAGCCTGATGGCACCCAACTCGCCTTCAATTCGGTTCACGAGGGCACGAGACAGGTTTATTTAAGAGACGTTACTTATCGATGAAAACAAGCCAACTTCTTCTCACTGGGCTGGTCCTTTGCAGCGTTACGATGCTGTCCGCCCAGGAAATTCAGCCTAATATCACCTCCGTCGAGGTGAGCGTGACGGTCGATCCGGGCGTCATCAAGGGACCGGTGAAGCCGATGAATGCCGTCAACAACGGCCCTGCATGGGACAGCCCACAACAGAAAGCGGACTTCCGCATCCTGGACATCCCCTTCAGCCGCACCCACGATGCCAGCGAAGGGTATTACGGGGAGCGGCTGGTCGATATCAGCGACATCTTCCCCGACTTCAGCAAGAATCCCGACAAGGAGTCCTCCTATGACTTCCGGGAGACGGATCTCTACATCAAGACCCTCATCGAAGCCGGCAGCGAGCCCTTCTACCGCCTCGGACAGACCATCGAGAACCAGATTGCGGCGAAGTACAACATCTATCCGCCGAAGGACTATAAGAAATGGGCCGTCATCTGCGAGCATATCATCCGCCATTACAACGAGGGTTGGGCGGACGGATTCCATTACAACATCCGTTACTGGGAGATCTGGAATGAGGCCGACCTCGATATGTCTTCCGGCCGCTGGGAGACCGAGCCCCGCACCTGGGGCGGTCCCATCGAGGAATTCCACAAGATGTACGCGATCGCCGCAAAGCATCTGAAATCATGCTTCCCTGACCTTAAAATCGGCGGTCCTTCTTACTGCCGGATCCAGGGGACCAAGACCTATTTCCCGGAATTCTTCCAGTATATGCGCGACAACAAGGTCCCCATCGACTTCATCTCCTGGCACAAATACGGCGCAGAGCCGTCGGTGTACCTGATGGAGGCGGACTTGATCCGCGGCTGGATGAAGGAGTACGGCTATGGCGACGCCGAACTGATCCTCAACGAGTGGAATTACCGCCGGTTCAAAGAAGGCTCCGGCAGCTCCAACGAGCGCTACAACCGGATCAACCGCCGCTCGATGAAGGGCGCGGCCTTCGTCGCCGCCACAATGTCGGCCCTGCAGGACGCCCCGGTGGATATGATGATGTACTATGACTTCCGCGCCAATTCCAATTACTGCGGATTCTACGACTTCCAGACCTACGAGCACAAGCCTGTCTACTACGCCTTCTACGCCTGGAGCCACCTTCGTGGCGATCAGTGCGCCTGCACGGTTGAAGGCGGCGCCGGCGACATCTACGCGGTTGCATCGGTGAAAGATGGCAAGACCACCCTCCTCCTCACCCGCTACGACGGCGACAACAACGCCAGCAACCTCGCCAACGTCACCGTCACGCTCCCCGCCCCCCAAAATGCCATTCCGGGCACCTCTGCCGCCATTCCGGGCACCTCTGCCGTCATTCCGGGCTTGACCCGGAATCTTATCCCCTGCCACCTCACCGACGACGAGCACCTCTACACCGAAATCCCCCTCTTCCCCACCGAGGACGGCAAGGTCCGCATCAGCCTGTGGAACAATTCCATCGCCGTAATGGAGTTTTAAGCAGGATCGTCTATGCATCGTAAAATCGCCATTATACTGAGTGGCTGCATCCTTCTTTTTGCAGGGGGATGCAGCGGGAAGCCGGAAGCCGGAGGGATCCCGACGCCGGTTTTTGACGCCAGGCCCGAATATGTAGACCTGTATTGGACGGCCTGGGAGCAGGCGAAGGACCACATCAAGTATCAGCCCGGACTACCTCAGCCCCGTTATATGGACGAGGGCTTCCGGGACGAGGCGATCTGGATCTGGGATTCGGAATTTATGGTGATGTTCTGCAAATATGCACCGCACATTTTCCCAGGCATCGAGACGCTGGACAATTTCTACTACACCCTGCACGAAAACGCCGGTTCTCCGCTGAGCGTATGGCATCCGGACAACCCTCCCTTCTTCGCCTGGGTGGAGAATGATTACTACAAATTCACCGCAGACAAGGCCCATATCAAGGAACTCATTACGCAGAAGCGTTTCCTCCAGAAGCATTTCGACCTGTTCAACACGATGAACCACGATACGCAGTTCCCCTTCCCCATCAGCAACGACGGCATCCGCGTCGAGTACAAAGGAATCGGCTACAACTGGCAGAGTTGGCAGAGCGGGATGGACAATACACCGAGGAAGCGGGAAATGCCTATGTTCTGGATCGATGCCATTTCCCAGCAGGCGCTTTCCGCGCTCTACATTTCCCGTCTCGCCTCCGTGGCCGGAGATACCGCCACCGAGGAGGATTTCCGCGCCCGGTATGAAGACCTGAAGGAGAAAATCAACCAGTACTACTGGGATGAGGAGGACGGATGCTATTATGATATAAAGGAAGACGATCTCTCCAAGACGCATATCCTGACCCCGGCCTCGTTCTGGCCGATGCTGGCGGAGGTCCCGTCGCAGAAGCAGGCCGAGGCGATGGTGAAGTTTGCCTTGCAGGATGACAAACTGGGCGGCATCGTGCCCTGGGTCACCGTCTCGAGGGACGATCCCGAGTTTGACCCGGACGGGAATTACTGGAAAGGGTCGATGTGGCTGCCAACGGCCTATATGGCCATCAAAGCGCTGGAAAAATACGGCTTCTTCGAGGAGGCCGACCGGACGGCGGAAGCCATCCTGGAGCATCAGTGGCAGACTTTCTGCGGCTATGAGCCGCACACGATCTGGGAATGCTACAATCCCACGCGGCCCGAGCCTGCCAGCAAGAAGGAGAGCACCAAAATCGTCAAATCGGTCAAGCCCGATTTCTGCGGCTGGTCGGCCCTCGGGCCCATTTCCCTTTTTATCGAGAATGTACTGGGCTTTTACGATGTTGATGCTCCCTCCGCTACCGTCCGCTGGAATCTCCACCAACAGTGCCGCCACGGCATAGAGAAGCTGGCCTTCGGGAAAATCACGACCGACATTCTTTATGAGGATGGCAAGGTAACGGTAGTTACCAATAAACCCTACACGCTATATATCAACGGTACCCGGCATCCCGTTCGCCGCGGCACAAATATCATCCAGCTATGAAGAATTTTTTCCTATCCTTCTTAACCGGACTGCTTGCCCTCGCGGCTTCTGCGCAAGAGCCCGCCGCAAAGGGCTTTCTCCTGACTGACAGCAGGGATTACCAGTCTCTCAGCGGACAATGGAATTATATTGTAGACCCGATGGATACGGGGATCTACAAGTACCATATGACGCTTCAGAAACCCTCCGTCCGGTATTTTGCCGACCGGCATTTCTTCCAGGAGATCAACTCCCGCATCGAATACGATTTCGACAAGGCACCCACTCTCCGGATTCCGGGGGACTGGAATTCCCAGTCCGAACGGCTTTATTATTATGAAGGGGGTGTCTGGCTCCGGCGGAAGATAGATTTCCACCGTATCCCGGGCAGGCGGTGGTTCCTGTATTTCGGCGCCGTCAATTACCAGTGTATGGTGGGACTGAACAACACGATCCTGGGAACACACAAAGGCGGATTCACCCCGTTCTGGTTTGAGGTGACCGATGTGCTCAGAGAAGGGGAAAACAGCCTGGTGGTCTATGTCAACAATGCGCGCGGCGTCTCCGAAGTCCCGACGCTCAACTACGACTGGTGGAATTATGGCGGCATTACGCGGGACGTCCTGCTGGTAAGTGTCCCGGAGGTGTTCATCAAGGATTATCGCCTTCGCTTTGACGGCTCTTCTGCAGAGGTATCCGTCACCCTAGACGGTGGCAGCGTGCCGGTTACGGTGGAGATCCCGGAATTGAAGATAAAGGAAATGATTCCAGAGACAAGCTCTGGAATGACGGGAATCAGCCTTACGAAGAAAAAAAACAAACCCGAACTCTGGTCCCCTTCGAACCCCAAACTGTACGACATCGTCATCACGGCCGGGGAAGACCGGATTACGGACAAAATCGGACTGCGGACGATCCGGACCGAGGGTGACAAGATTCTCCTCAACGGGACGCCGGTCTTCCTTCGGGGAATTTCCATTCACGACGAGAACATCAGCGCCAATCCCGGCCGATGCCGCTCAGAAGAGGACGTCAAGGCCCTTCTGGAGGTTGCCAAAGAACTCGGATGCAACTTCATCCGCCTGGCACATTACCCGCACAGTGAGCAGATGGTGAGACTCGCCGAGCAGATGGGATTCCTCCTCTGGGAGGAAATTCCCTGCTACTGGAACATCGACTGGACCTCCGAAGAGACCTACGCCAACGCGGAAAACCAGCTTCTGGAGATGATCGGCCGCGATGCCAACCGGGCGGCCACCATCATCTGGTCCGTCGCCAACGAAACACCCCGAAAGCCGGAGAGGCTGGCCTTCCTTGGGAAACTCATCGCCAAGACCCGGGCAGAAGACCCGACCCGGCTTGTCAGTGCGGCGATGGAGAAGAAATACGACAAGAATCAGAAATACCACGCCATCGTCGATGATGAGTTGATCGCCCTGACGGACCTCATCAGTTTCAACCAATATGCGGGCTGGTATGACTGGACGCCGGAGTATTGCGACACCATCACCTGGACCATTCCGGCCGGCAAACCCGTTGTCATCAGCGAATTCGGCGGCGGAGCGCGGTACGGTATGCACGGCAGCGAAAAATTCACGGAAGAATATCAGGCGCTCCTTTATCGGAAGAACCTGGAAATGCTGATGAAGCTACCGGGCATTGCCGGCTTCAGCCCCTGGATTCTGAAGGATTTCCGCTCTCCCAAACGCCCGCTGACCGGTATCCAGGATGAATTCAACCGCAAGGGTGTCATCGACGAGCAGGGCCACCGCAAGCAGGCCTTCTATGTCCTGCAGGATTTCTACCATAAAAATCAGTAGATTATTGTAAATTTGCAGACTTAATAGTTTTTTCGATGAAATCTCTACGAATACTGACTGTTTGGGCGCTGCTGGTGGTGACGGCGGCGACGGCGAGCGCATCCAACCTGCTCTACGGACCCTGGGTGCACGGTGTGGATGAGCACGGATTTACGGTGCTGTGGGTGACGGCCGAGCCGTCGCTTGACTATGTCGAGATTGCGCCCGATGACGGATCTGCCTTCGAGGCAAAATCGCGGCCCCGCTACTATGAGAGCGCATACGGCCGACGGACAATGGGCCGCTACCACGCCGTCCGCATTGACGGTCTCGAGCCCGGCACATCCTACCGCTACCGCATCGTTGGCAAGGTCGTGACCGACGGCAGCAATCCCTACCGCCTTGTCTTCGGCCATCTCCGGAAGATCTCCGGCAAGCGGGAGTGCAAGGCCCGGACGCTGACCGCCAAGGCGGACACCTGCCGCTTCTCACAACTCAACGATATTCACTTCAACGACGCCCGGTTCACCGCGCTGGCCAAGCCCATCGACCTGAACAAGACCGATTTCATCGTCCTCAACGGCGACATTGTCTCCTACGCCCAGTACATCGACACGGTGGCCAAGCATAGCATCCAGCCGATTCTGCCGCAGGCAGAGCGCATTCCGCTGGTCTATGCACGCGGCAACCACGAGGGCCGCGGACTCGACTTCGACAAGGTCTACAGCCTCTTCCCCACCGCCACCGGGGAATTCTGGTACAGCTTCCGGCAGGGTCCGGCCGCCTTCATCGTTCTTGACGCCGGAGAAGACAAGCCCGACAGCAGCCACGAATACGCCGGAACGGCCGATTATGACGCCTACCGTCTTCGGGAGACGGAGTGGCTGAAGGAAGCCGTAAAGGATCCCTCCTTCGTCAGCGCCCCCGTCAAGATCTGCATCTGTCACGTACCCTCCGTCGCCTACAAGACCAGTTGGTATTCCCAGCTCTGGATTACCGAGAACTGGGCGCCCCTTCTCGAGAAGGCCGGCATCGACCTGATGCTCAGCGCCCATCATCACAAGTGGATCTGCAGCGAAGCTGGGAAGGACGGCAAGAACTATCCCCTTCTGGTCAACAGCAATATGGAGCGGATGGATGTCGTGATCACCAAGGACGGCATTGACGTCAAGACCTACGATGTAGACGGCAAACTCTGCCATACCTGGAAGAAATAACCGATGCAGAAACTCTTTCTCATAGACGGTCACGCCCTGATTTTCAGGATGTACTATGCCTTCCTCAGGCGGCCGATGATCAACTCGAAGGGGGCCGACATGTCGATCCTGTTCGGCTTCACCAAATACCTGCTGGAGATGATCGAGCGGGAAAAGCCGACCCATCTGGCGGTATCCTTCGATCCGCCGGGAGGCACCTTCCGGAATGAAATGTATCCGCCATACAAGGGCACCCGTCCCCCGACTCCGCAACTGATCATCGATGCCCTGGAGCCGCTTACGGAGCTTTTGCAGGCAATGAATATCCCCGTCCTGACCCTTCCGGGCTTCGAGGCGGACGACGTGATCGGGTCGATGGCCGCGCAGTTCGCCGGTCCTGATCTGGATGTGTATATGGTCACGCCCGACAAGGACTATGGCCAGCTCATCGCGGAACACGCCTTCCAGCTCAAGCCGGGTAAGAGCGGCGGGGCTGACGAGGTGGTCGGTCCGGCGGAAATCTGCAGCAAATACGGGATTGGTTCGCCCCGGCAGGTCATCGATATGCTGACCCTTTGCGGAGACACGGCCGATAACGTGCCCGGGGTGAAAGGCGTCGGAGAAGTAGGGGCCGGGAAGCTTATCGCGAAGTATGGCAGCGTGGAGAATATTTACGACCACCTGGACGAATTGTCGCCGAAGCAGCAGGTCCTTTTCGAAGAGGCACGGGATCATATCGCCCTCTCGAAAGCTCTCGTGACCATTAAGACGGACATTCCACTCGAGGTGAGCCTCGACGATATGCGGCTCGATATGGACTTCTCCCCTGCCGTAGCCGACCTCTTCGAGAAATACGAATTCAATTCGCTCCGGCGGTTTATCTCCCATGTTGCACGGCCGGAAGTGCCTGCCGTGAATCTGGAGATGCGGGAAGTAACTCCCGCCGAATTGGTCAAGGCCGCCCGCAGTGCCGGAAAGATGGCTCTTCGCGCAGGCGAACCCTTCACGGCAGCCACCCTCGGAGGCCTCGTCGCAGAAGGCCCCGTAGAGGCATTCCAGGCGGCCCTGGAAGACCCGGCCATTGAGAAATGGGGCTTCGACCTCAAGGCAGCCGCGCACAGCATCGGCCGCCTCGAAGGCCGCTGGATGGACCTCGCTCTGCTCCACTACCTCATTGATCCCGAAAAGAGCCACAAAGCCGAAATCCTTATCAAGAGTTATCTCGGCGTGAGCATTGAGGAGGAAGCCCCGGAGGCGCCTGCCGCCCTTTCGCTCTTCGACGAAGCACCCGAGGAGACCGTTATTCATCACACCAAAGAGGCAGCCGCCCTGCTTCCCCTCGGGGAGAAGTTGCTGGGCGAACTGCACGCAAAAGGCCTGGAGAAACTCTATTTCGATATGGAAGAGCCGCTCTCCAAGGTGCTCTTCAAGATGGAGCAGGCCGGCGTCAAAGTCGATGTAGCCCAGCTGAATGCCTTTGCGGGAGGCCTCCGGAAAGAGATTGCCGCCCGGGAAGCCCGCGTGCGAGAGCTCGCCGGCGTTCCCGACCTCAACGTTTCTTCGCCCAAACAGATCGGAGACGTGCTCTTCGAGAAACTCGCCCTCGATCCGAAGGCCAAGAAGAGCGCCCGGGGCCAGTACACGACCGACGAGGCCACGCTGACGGCCCTCTACGACCGCCATCCGATCATTGAGGAAATCCTCGAATTCCGGGCAGCGAAAAAACTGCTCTCGACCTATATCGAGCCCTTCCCGGGCTATGTCTCGCCGCGGGACGGACGGGTGCATACCACCTTCAACCAGGCTCTCACCGCCACGGGACGTCTTTCCAGTTCCAACCCGAACCTCCAGAATATCCCGATCCGCACCGAGCGGGGCCGGGAAATCCGGCGGGCCTTCGTCCCCGGAACCCCTGGCAACGTCATCATGTCGGCCGACTACTCGCAGATCGAGCTTCGCCTGATGGCCCACCTGAGCTGCGACGCCCACCTCGTCAGCGCCTTCCGGGCCGGAGAGGACGTCCACGCGGCGACGGCCGCCAAGATTTTCGGCGTTCCGCTCGGAGAGGTATCCCCGGCCCAGCGCCGGATTGCCAAGACGGCGAATTTCGGCATTATGTACGGCATCTCCTCCTTCGGGCTGGCCGAAAGGCTTCACCTGCCCAGGAAGGAAGCAAAACAGATCATCGACGACTATTTCGCCTCCTTCCCGGCCATTCGCTCGTTCATTGACGCGACGATCGAATCCTGCCGGGAAAACGGTTACGTCGAGACCCTCTTCGGCCGGCGGCGCTACCTCCCGGACATCAATGCCAAAAACGCCACCGTCCGCGCCCTCGCCGAACGAAACGCCGTCAATGCCCCCATCCAGGGCTCCTCGGCCGACATCATCAAACTCGCAATGATCCGCGTCGACCGCCGGATGGCCGAGGCCGGCCTCCGCAGCCGGATGGTCCTCCAGATCCACGACGAACTTCTCTTCGACTGTCTCCCGGAGGAGGTAGATGCTCTGCGTCAGATTGTCGTAGAAGAGATGGAGAATGTTGTCAAACTCTCCATCCCCTTAACTGTTGAATGTAATGTCGGTCCCAACTGGCTGGAAGCCCATTAAATCAGATCGAATATGGAGTACGAATACAAAAAGATGACGGACGCCGCTCTGGTGGAGAAGGCGAGGACGGGCGACCAGTTGGCCTACAAGGCCATTTACGAGAAGCACGTAGCCGCTGTAAGGGGCCGTGTGTCGAAGTATTTCATCTGGAAGGCGGATGTCGACGACGTCGTCTCCGAGAGTTTCCAGAAATTCTTCGCCAAGATCGATAGCTTCGACACCTCCCGCGATCTGCTTCCCTGGCTCTTCACGATCGCGTACCGCACCGCACTCGACCACCTCGGCATCATCAAACGGGAGGACGAGAAAAAAGATGCCATCAAGAAGACGCGCTCCGACACCGACGAAGCGCCGGATCTCTCCGACGACGTCAATCCCGAGGATGAAATCATCAACCGCCAGGAACACGAGCGCCTGATGGGCTTCATCGAAGAGCTCTCCCCCCTCTATCGGGAAATTATGATTCTGTATATGGTGGAAGAATTGGAATACGAGGATATCGCCAAGCAGGTCGGCCTGCCGCTCAACACGGTCCGCACCCGGATCCGCCGCGGAAAGGCGCAGCTCAGCGAAATGATGAACCGGGGGGAAGTGCAATGACGGATAAACTCACGTTGCTGGAGCCCCTCTATCAGGAATGGAATGCGAAGATCAACGTGATCTCCCGCAAGGATATGGACGCGTTCTACGCCCATCACGTGCAGCATTCTCTCGCCATCGCGGAATATCTGCGGCTCTCCGGACTGGAAGAATCGTTCGCCCACAGCTCCGTATTGGATCTAGGCACCGGCGGCGGCTTCCCGGGCATTCCGCTGGCGATTCAGTACCCCGAGGCGCAGTTCACCCTGTGCGATTCGGTGGGGAAGAAAACCCTTGTCGCCTCTGCGGTCGCCGCTTCGCTGGAACTCTCAAACGTCGAGGTCGTCAACGCCCGAGCCGAGTCGCTCGGCCGCACCTTCGACTGGGTCGTCTCCCGCGCCGTCGCCTCGCTCACGGACTTCTACCCCTGGGTCAAAGGGCGCTTCCGCAAAGGAATCCTGTACCTGAAAGGCGGCGATGTCGCGGAGGAAATCGCCACCCTGATGGCCCGCCACCATCTCCGCCCCGGCTCCGTCCACGTCTGGCCCATCTCGGCCTGGCAGAACGATCCGTGGTATGAAGGAAAATTAGTTATTCATATAGAAAAATAAGTTGTATCTGTTTCTGAAACTTCCGGAGCTTCGCTCCTCCATCCCTCCCACAACTTTCAGTTGCGGGCCCCTCCCGTTCACGAGGCCACGGGCGGCCACGGTTTCCTAAACTGACACAACTTATTTTTCAAAACCGAAAATGCTATGACAAAAAGAATTATTTATTTTCTGTTGGCGACCGTAGTACCGGCGGCGCTGTATGCGGCTTATGCTGCGACGGAGGTGTACATCTGGCGGTGCCTGATTATTTTCTGGCTGCTGGGACTGGTGCTGTGGATCATCTTTGCGGCCCCGAAGGAGCGGAGGGATAAGTATATGAAATTCATCCCGGCCGCATTCGGATTCTCGATTGTCGGCGACTACCTGCTGCATCTGGCGCACGACAAGGGTGCGATGTTCTTTATCGCGGGGGTCATTGCGTACTTCATCGCCCATATGAGCTACATCGGCTTCACGATGCGCAAGGGGAAGGTCAACTGGTGGATGTTCGCCCTGCTGTGCGTCGTGTTCGGGCTGTACTTTGTGTTCCTGCTGATTCCGGGCATCGAGTCGATGGGCATCCGGATTGCGGTGCTCGCCTACATCGTCGTCTCGGCCTTCTCAGTCTCGACCGCCTCGGCAACGCCCTTCGGCCCCACGATGGACCGCACCGGCAAACTCCTCGTCCTCTGCGGCGTATGCTCGCTGGTCGTCTCTGACATCCTCCTTTCGCTGCACGACTTCGCCGGCATCCCGACGGGCTACTTCCTGATGCTCCCGCTCTTCTACCTCTCCCAGGTCCTGGTGACCTGCGGGCTCATCCACATCACGAAGCAACGTTAAATCTAATTCTTTACAGTTCAATAACTTACATAAAAGACCTTACTCAATTTCGAGTAAGGTCTTTTTGATAAATTGCTGATTTCCAGCATACTACACTTTACGACCCAAACGGAGAAAGGCCGAGACCTGCTCCGGAAGCGCCTCCGCCTGCCCGACCAGAGAGGGCAGCAACGCCGCCCGCTCTCTTTCAGGAAGGAGAAAAAGGTCGTGGATGTCATCCAAACATAATCGACGCATTAATCCTGCGGAAAGTTTGGCATAACAGGCATCCGACTTGCCGATATGGATCTCATTCAGATCATATTCGTTCCCTGTCGTTGCGTGCATCGCCAGTATCATATTCTCATAACTGCCGAACAGTTGGATGGCGGCATCATAATCCAGCACATTGTAGGTACTCACGATATAGTCGGTCAATTGCTCCCGTTCCGGACGTGATAACGGGGTGAACAATCGCTGTAACTGACGATAAGAAAGCGGTTGGAGACGGTCGGCCGAATTTTTTATCTCTTGAATCGCCTTGCACATCGGCAAGGACGCACGGCGAATGACGAGCGGTGCGGAGAACGGATGAGGTGAGACGGCATCAGGCAAAGCAACAAAACCCGGACATCGTGCCGTTTCGCCGTCGTGCAAAAATGCGTAAAGAATACCAGAAAATCACTGACGGTGTAGAAGATAACTACTCCCTCCTCCGTCCTTTGGTAGCAATGGTTCAGGATTCCCCTGAAAACTCTCCGTTCGGTGTACCTCATAATGTGCAACTTTTCAGTCGCACCACAATCCTTGCAAAGTTAACCAAAGGATGAGAGAAAAACAAGGCGTAAAATGTTATTCGTTGGCACTCAATAACTTACGCAAAAGACCTTACTGGATTTGGAGTAAGGTATTTTACTTAATATACTTAATTTCAACATATTACATTTTACGGTCCCTACAACGCCCCAAAGGGGGTGCAAAAAAATTTGTGGAAAATTTTGGAAATTTGTGGTAGAATGTGGAAAATTTTACGTACCTTTGCAACCAAGCGTGAAAGAAAACTGAAAGAGAAAAATGGTCAACTTCCTGGGAAAGGCATACAGCAAGGTAGACGACAAGGGACGCATCGTGTTCCCTGCCGTCTTCAAGAAGGCTATGTATGAAGCAGGAGTGACCGATATGCGGCTCCTCGTCAAAAAGGACGTCTATGCCAACTGCCTCGAAGTCTACACCTACGCGGAGTGGGAGAGGCAGAGCGAGGAAATCCGCTCCAAACTCAATCCCTTGAGCAGAGCTCACGCAGACCTCTGGAGAAAATACACGGATGGTTGCGTAGAAGTGACGCCGGACGAAAAGCTCGGCAGGCTCTCCATCCCGAAAAAACTCCTTGAAGAAATAGGTGTCACAAAGGAAGTCGTATTCGCAGGAATGGGATTCAAGATTGAGATATGGGCGGAGGATGAAAGAAAGGCCGCACTGATCTCCAACGAACAGTTTGAATCCATCGCGGACGGGCTCTCAAAATAGCGGAGGGCCGAAAATGTCAGACTATCATACCCCTGTAATGCTCTTCGAGAGCATTTCCTCTCTTGTATCAAAACCGGACGGAACGTATATCGACGCCACTTTCGGAGGCGGTGGTCATACCGCCGAACTCCTTTCACGCTTAAACGATGGCGGACACGTCATCGCCTTCGATCGTGACGGCGAAGCATTGGAGAACGCTCCCAAGGACAAACGGCTGACGCTGGTGCACAATAACTTCCGGTATATCGAAAATTATTGGGAAGTGGTGAGAAGAGATTCCCGGAACAAGTCTGGGAATGATGGGGAAGGCACGTTCGGTGTCGACGGGATCCTCGCGGATCTCGGGGTGTCGAGCCACCAGTTCGACACGGCGGAGAGAGGGTTCTCGTTCCGTTTCGAGGATGCTCCGCTCGATATGCGGATGAACGGCGGGGCGACGGCAAGCGGCCGCACGGCAGAAGGCCGGACGGGCGGGACACGAACCGCGGCGGACTTCGTCAACAGCTGCACGGCAGAGGAGCTGGAAAAAGTGCTCAGGGTCTACGGAGAGGTGGACGGCGCCGGACGGATGGCCGGACTGATCATCAAGGCACGTCCTATCACGACGACGGGCGATCTGGACCGGGCCATTGCCCCGATGCTCCCCAAGAATGCAGAGCACAAGGTGCTGGCAAAGGTCTACCAGGCGCTGAGGATCGAGGTCAACGGCGAGATGCGCTCCCTGGAGAAATTCCTCGAGGGCGCCGAGCAGATCCTCTCCCCCGGCGGAAGGCTGGTCGTCATTACCTACCACAGCCTTGAAGACCGGATGGTCAAACATTTCATCAAAGGATCTTCGCTGAGGAGCGTCGGCAAATTCATCCTGCCCTCCGAAAGCGAGATTGCATCCAACACACGGGCCCGGAGCGCCAAACTCCGCGTCGCGGAAAAAAGGGAGGAGGACTGATGGCAAAGGTTTCTGCATCCATCAAAAATATCGTCAAGTCCGTCTTCAAGGGAGACATCCTCCTCCGGATGGGGATTGACAAGTACTTTCTGCACATCGTCTACGCCTTCGTGCTGATTGTCGCCGCCGTGTGGATCAGCCTGAAGGTGGATACGACCCTCACCCGGGTTGAAAAAAACCGGAAAGTGCTGGAAGAACTCGAGATTTATCACGCCGAAAGGACCGGCGAAATGGTGCAGATGGGTCGTCTCAGCACCGTGGAGAATCATTTAAAGGATCTCGGCTCCGACGTCACCGTCCCGACCGAGCCTGCTGTAACGATTGAAAGGAGATAAGGAAATGGCACCGAGGAAATCGCCCGTCAAGGACCGCACGGACAAGGGGAAAGACAGAGTCAGCGTGACGATGACCGTCATCAACACACTGGCCCTGGTACTTACCGTCGTGATCTTTGTCAAGATGGCCATTATCCAGACTACCTTTAAGGTCGATCCGGCCATCGTCAAGTATTTCAAGGCGATGGACCAGGAGCAGACCGAGAATCCCAGCCGCGGCAACATCCTCGACTGCAACGGCAATTACCTCGCCATCACCACGCCGATGTATCAGGTCTATATGGACTGCACGATCCGGAAGAAGGAATTCGAGGAAATGAAAGACAAGAAAGCCGGAGCGGAAAAAGAAGCCCAGTGGAAGGAAAAGGCCCGTGCTCTCGCAAAGGGACTCTCGGAAATCTACGGCGACAAGACCGCAGACGGCTATTACCAGTATATCCTCAACGGCCGTGAAAAGGGCCGGATGCACGCCATCATCGGCCGCCAGATCGACCGGAAGACCCTCAGCCGGGTCCGTGAACTGCCCTTGTTCAACGAGGGGAAGTTCAAGGGCGGTATCATCGTCGAGACCCATTACCTGCGTCAGTATCCCTACGGCGCCCTCGCCTATCGCGTGATCGGCTACGTAAAGGACAATTCCAAGGCGGGGAAGAACAGCCACATCGGCATCGAAGGTAAATACGACCACATCCTCCACGGTCAGGAAGGCCGGACCTGGATGAAAGTAACGGACAAGAAACAAACCATCCGGAACCTGGACAGCCTCTATGTGCCCGCGAAAGACGGGGCCGACGTCCGGACCACCCTCGACATCGACCTGCAGGACATCGTCGACCGCGCCCTGCGGAGACAGATTACCGAGAACGATCTCATCGAAGGGGCCCTCGCCATCCTGCTGGACACAAAGACCGGCGCCATCCGCTCGATGGTCAACCTCCAGCGGGATACGGCCAAGGGCAGCCCGCTCCGCGAGCAGTACAACCTCGCCATCAGCCAGGTGGGCGAGCAGGGCTCCGTCTTCAAGACGGTCGCCTTGATGTCGCTCATCGAAGACGGCTATGTCACTTCCCTCGACCAGGAAATTCCCTCCCGGGGCGGTGTGTTCGGCAAATTCGAACCCGACAAGCACGTCCGCGAATACGAGGCTGAGACCGGCAAAAAGACCATTCCTGTCCGCCAAGGCCTGAAGGTTTCCTCCAACTATGTCTTTATGACTCTGGTGACGGAGGCCTACGGCAGCAATCCCCAGAAATTCTACGACCGGATCTTCTCCTACCGCTTCGCCGACCAGTTCGACTTCGATATCGACGGTCTGGGCAAGCCCTCGCTCTATACGCCGGACAAAGCCGGCTGGAGCAAGCTCACGCTTGCAACGGCCTCCTACGGCTACTCGCTGGCCGTGACGCCGCTGCACGTCGCGATGTTCTACAACGCCATCGCCAACGGCGGCACGATGATGAAGCCGTATCTGGTGGAAGACATCGAGAAGGATGGCGTCATCCTCGAGAAGCGCAAACCGGTCGTCCTCAACTCCATCTGCTCCGCGAACACGGCCGCCATGCTGACGAACGGGTTGAAGGAAGTGACCCGCAAAGGCGGCACCGCACCGGTCCTGGAGAAGGCTAAGCTCACCGTTGCCGGCAAGACCGGTACCGCGCAGGTAGCCCTGAGTGCAGCTGAGCACCCGGTGAAGGGGGATGCCTACCACGACGAGCAGGGACGGTGGAAGAATAAGGGAACCTTCGTCGGATTCTTCCCGGCGGACGACCCCCGCTACACCATCTTGATCAGCGTCTATTCCAAGCTCTCCAGGACGAGCGCGTACGGCGGAACGGCGCCGGCCAAGGCGGTCCTTGAAATCGTAGACAACATTTATTCGATGGATGTCAACAACGGGACCAGGCTTTCCCGCAGCGGGAATATTCCCGACGCGGATCCGGTCTACACCGAAGAGAAAACCGGAGGTTACGTGCCCGACTTGAAGGGGCTGGGGCTGAAAGACGCTGTCTATATCGCCGAAAACAACGCTTACAAATGTACCTACGAGGGGAAAGGTCACGTGGCATCCCAATCCCCTGCCGCAGGGAAGAAACTGGATAAGGGAGAAGTAATCCATATCGTACTCAAGTAATGAAACTGGAAAAGATCATAGCACAGGCGGGCGTCCTGGACGTCCAGGGAAGCACCTCGGTGGAGATTGCCGGCATCGCCGACGACTCTCGCAAGGTTGTTCCCGGCGGGTTGTTCGTCGCCGTGAAAGGATTTGCCGGAGACGGGCACGCCTATATTCCGCAGGCCCTGGTCAAGGGCGCGAAAGCCATTGCTTACGAAGAGGCAGGAGCACTGGAAGGAATCGATACCGAAGGAATTACCCTTGTAAAAGTGGAGAATTCCCGCCACGCGGTGGCGATGATGGCAGACGCCTTCTACGGTCACCCCTCCGACGAACTCACCCTTGTCGGCATCACCGGGACCAACGGCAAAACGACCACCGTCACCCTGCTGTACAAGCTGTTTATGGGCCTCGGCTATAACTGCGGCCTCCTTTCCACCATCGCCAACTACGTCGGATCGCAGCGCAGCGAGACAGCCAACACCACGGCCGACCCGATCACCATCAACGCCCTGCTCCGGGAAATGTGCAACGCCGGCTGCCAGTACTGCTTCATGGAAGTCAGTTCGATCGGCGTGGAGCAGGAGCGGGTCAGCGGCCTGCATTTCAAGGCGGCAATCTTCTCCAACCTCACCCACGATCATCTCGATTACCACAAGACTTTCGCGGAATATCTCCGTTGCAAGAAACTATTCTTCGACAACCTCACCCCAGATGCCTTCGCCATCATCAACATTGACGACAAGAACGGCCGGGTGATGGTGCAGAATACTTCTGCCAAGGTCATCACCTATTCCCTCCGCACCACGGCGGACCATACCGCCCGCATTATGGAGGAGAGCTTCGAGGGAATGATGCTCCGCATCGACGGGAAGGAAACCTGGACGCGACTTATCGGCCGGCACAATGCCTACAACCTCCTCGCCATCTACGCGACGGCCATCGCCGTGGGCGCTACTCCGGAAGAGGCGCTGATCGCCATCAGCAACCTTTCCAGCGTGGACGGTCGTCTCGACACGCTGCGCGGTCCGAAAGACCTCAGCGTCGTCATCGACTACGCCCATACGCCCGATGCGATGGAGAACGTGCTCTCCACCCTGCGCGCCATCGCCCCGGAGCGCGAACTGGTCTGCCTGTTCGGCTGCGGCGGCGACCGGGACAAGACCAAGCGGCCCGAAATGGCCCAGGTCGCCGAGAAAATGGCCGACCGGATCGTCGTCACCTCCGACAACAGCCGCACCGAGCGCACCGCGGTCATCATCAGCGACATCCGCACCGGTTTAAGCCCGAAGGGCCTCGCAAAGAGCCTCTTCATCGAGGACCGCAAGGAAGCCATCCGCACCGCCATTCTCACCGCGCCGGAGCACGCGACCATCCTTCTCGCCGGCAAGGGGCACGAGACCTACCAGATCATCGGCACCGAGAAGCGTCATTTTGACGAGAAAGAAATTGTAAATGAAGTGTTTCAACAGATAACCTTATAGATATGCTATACCACCTTTTTAATTATCTCGCTTCCCGCGGCGTGGATTTCCCGGGCATGAACCTGATGCACTATCTGTCATTCAGGGCCATTCTCGCGAGTATTTTCGCAGTCACTTTCGCGATGGTGTTCGGGAATTGGTTCGTGAAGAAGCTCAGAGGCCGGAAAGACGTGCTGGAAGGAGAGCGGGAGGAAGACGCGCAGACGGCGGGACAGAACCAGAAGAAGAATACGCCGGGCTTCGGCGGGGTTATCATCATCCTTGGCATCCTGTTCGGTGTGCTGATGTTCGCCGACCTGACCAATATCTACATCCTGCTGCTGATCTTCAGCCTGCTCTGGTGCGGAGCCCTGGGATTTGCAGACGATTATATCAAAGCCATCAAGAAGAACAAGAAAGGGATACCGGGTAAGGTAAAGCTGCTCTGCCAGATCATCCTCGGTTTCGTGATCGGCCTGACCGTGTGGATGAGCCCCAATATCGTGGTCCGGGAAAAGGTGGAAGATCCCACCCGGACGGAGGAGGAGATCGTCACCTCGGGCCGTTACGCCAAGGAGGATGTGGTCAAATCCACCAAGACCACCATTCCGTTCGTGAAGACCCATGAATTCGATTACAAATGGCTCTCCCCCTTCAAGGGCGCGATGGGCTGGTATACAAAGTGGGCGATCTACGTGCTGGTGATCATCTTCATCATCACGGCGTGCTCCAACGGCGTCAACCTGACGGACGGCCTGGATGGCCTTGCCTCGGGAACCTCGGCCATAGTCGGCGTTGTGATCGGTATCCTGGCCTGGCTGTCAGGCAACCTCATCGATTCGGAATACCTTAATATCATGTACCTGCCGGGCACCGGTGAAATCGCTGTCTTTATGGCCGCGATGGTCGGCGCCTTGCTGGGTTTCCTGTGGTACAACAGCTATCCGGCCGCCATCTTTATGGGCGACACCGGATCGCTCGCCCTCGGCGGCGTGATCGGCGTAAGCGCGGTCCTTCTTCGGAAGGAACTGCTCCTGCCCCTGCTGTGCGGCATCTTCTTTATGGAGAGCCTCTCCGTTATCCTGCAGACCACGTTCTTCAAGATTTACAAACGCCGCCACGGCGGCGCGGAAGGCCGGATTTGGAGCCGCACTCCCTTGCATCACCATTTCCAGGCAAACAAAATTCCCGAAGGATACATCCGGCATCCCAAGCCGAACCCGCCGCACCACGAGGCAAAGGTCACCCTCCGCTTCTGGATCGTCGGCATCCTCCTGGCGGTATCCACTTTAGCACTTTTGAAACTTAGATAGAATATGTCCAGAATTGTAGTTTTAGGCGGAGCAGAAAGCGGCGTAGGAGCCGCCGTGCTGGCAAAGACAAAAGGATTTGACGTATTTCTCTCGGACAAGGGAGAGATCAAGGAAGCGTACGCGGAGACCCTCCGCAAATGGGATATCCCCTTCGAGCAGGGGCAGCACACGGAGGAACTGATCCTCAGTGCGGACGAAGTCATCAAGAGCCCCGGCATTCCCGCCGCGGCCCCAATGGTGAAGAAACTCCGCGACCAGGGAACGCACATCATCTCCGAGATCGAATTCGCCGGTCGCTACGACACGGCGAAGAAAATCTGCGTCACGGGATCGAATGGCAAGACCACGACCACCTCGCTCATTTACTACTTGCTCCAGAACGCAGGACTCAACGTGGGCCTCGGCGGCAACATCGGCAAGAGCTACGCCTACCAGGTCGCGACCGAACATTTCGACTATTATGTCCTGGAGATCAGCAGTTTCCAGCTCGATGACGTGTATGATTTCAAACCCGACATCGCCATCATCACCAACATCACGCCCGACCATCTCGACCGCTACGACCACAAGATGGAGAACTATGTCGCCGCGAAGTTCAAGATCACGAAGAACCTCGCCCCGGACGACTGCTTCATCTTCGACAGCGACGACGAGATCACGATCCGTCACCTGGACAACATCATTCTCCGCTGCAAAATGCTCCCCTTCACCCAGGAGAAAGAGGTGGAGCAGGGCGCCTTCCTCCGCGACGACAAGATCGTCATCCGTTACCAGGAAGAAGAGACCGACGTTTACCTGAAGGAACTGGCCCTCGGCGGGAAACACAACATTTACAATTCGATGGCGGCAGCCCTCGCGGCCAAGGCCTGTGACATCGACAACGAGGTCATCCGCAATTCACTGGCGACCTTCCAGCCCGTCGAGCACCGCCTGGAGCCCGTCTTGAGCATCAAGGATGTGCTATATATCAACGACTCCAAGGCGACCAACGTCGACTCGGCGTGGTATGCGCTCGAGTGCCAGAAGAAGCCGGTAGTGTGGATCGTAGGAGGCACCGACAAGGGCAATGACTACAGCGTCCTCAATGATCTGGTCCGCGAGAAAGTCAAGGCCATCGTCTGCCTCGGCGTCGACAACGCCAAGATCCACGGTGCCTTCGAGGGAATCGTCGGTGCCGACAAGATGGTGGATACCCTCTCGGCAAAAGATGCCGTCAAGGCAGCGGCCGCCTTCGCGGAAAGCGGAGACGTCGTGCTGCTGAGCCCCTGCTGCGCAAGCTTTGACCTTTTCCAGAACTACGAAGACCGCGGCAAACAGTTCAAAGAAGCAGTAAGGAGCCTGTAAAATGGAAAACGAGACGACAAAACGGTTCCGGAATCCGCTCGAGGGGCTCCAGGGGGACAAGGTTATCTGGATGATCGCGCTGCTGCTGATGCTCATCTCGATCGTCACGGTGTTCACTTCCACGCCCCTTCTGGCCCTGCAGCAGAACACGACCCGGTTCGAAATCATCAGGGAGCACCTGTTGATCGTGGGACTGGGCCTTCTGGTGATTATTCTTTTGTACAATATCAAGAACATCAAGTTCTTCAAGTTCGTCTCAAAATACGGTTTTGCCCTTTCGCTCCTGCTGCTGCTTTTCGTCGTCTTCCGGATCGGGGGCAATTCGACAATGCCCATCCGCGCCGCGGAGGTCAACAATTCCTGGCGAATCATCGTCCTATTCGGCATCCAGATTCACGTGTACGAAATCGTCAAGGTGGCTATGGTGATGTACCTTGCCTGGGCAGTCAATGCAATGAAAGACGACGACTTTCACCTGCTGCCCTGGCTGCATAAGCTCATTCCGTCCTGGAACTGGCTCGACAAAACGCTGACGAAAAAGTGCTTCTATATTTACCTACCGATCCTCATCACCTCGGCGCTGATGCTCGACGGCGGCACCTCCGCCACGGCGCTCTTTATGATGATGATGTTCCTCATCCTATTCGTCGGCGGCGTGGACTTGAAAGAAATCTTCGGCCTCATCGCCATTATGGCGCTCTATGTGGGATTGACCCTGCTCATTTACAAGACGACAGGCTTCAGTATCCACGAGCGGATGCACCACGTCAATATAGAGAGCCGTACCGGCAGCACTTCGGCCAAACTGGCGAAAGTAATGGAGGCCAATCCGCAGGACCGCCGGGCCGTCATCGACGATATGAAACTGGAGCAGCCGGTCGGCGCGCTCCTGGCCATCAAGGAAGGAGGATTCTTCGGGAAAGGCATTGGCCGGAGCAACCAAAAATACAAGGTCGCCGTCATTTTCGAGGACTACATCTTCAGTTTCATCGTGGAAGAAACCGGCTGGTGGGGTGCGCTCATCATAATCATCCTTTACCTGAGCCTGCTCGGGCGGGGAGCGATGGTCGCCCTCCGCTGCGACGATTATTATGCAAAATTCACGATGGCCGGACTCATCCTCCTCATCAGTATGCAGGCCTTTATGCATATGGCCATCAACGTGCATCTGCTGCCGCAGACCGGCCAGACGCTGCCGATGATCAGCCACGGAGCCTCGAGCTTCCTTTGCTTCTGCGGCGCGTTCGGCGTCATCCTTTCCATCAGCCGGCAGGCACAAAGCAAGATGCTGCAGGACGCCCAACAGGCGGCACCCCTGATCGAGCGGGATGACGAAGTGAAGGAGCGGATGGGAGACTTGGATCAATTGGAAAGCCTATAAATATGGAATACAGGAAGATTCGGATCATTATCAGCGGCGGCGGCACGGGAGGGCATATTTTCCCGGCCGTCTCGATTGCCAACAAGATGCGGGAACTCAACCCGGAGAGCGAAATCCTTTTCGTCGGTGCCGAAGGCAAGATGGAAATGGAGAAAGTGCCTGCTGCCGGCTATAAAATCGTCGGACTCCCCATTGTGGGACTCCAGCGACAGCTGAACTGGAAGAATATCGTCAATGACATCCAGGCTCCCTTCAAGGTGCTTGCGAGTGTGCGCAAGGCGCGGAGGATTATCCGCGAATTCAAGCCGGACATCGCCATCGGCGTGGGCGGTTATGCCAGCGCTCCCCTGCTCTGGGCGGCCACCCGAATGGGAATTCCGTCGCTGATCCAGGAGCAGAACGGATTTGCCGGACTCACCAACAAGATCCTTGGAAAGAAGGCCGGGAGCATCTGCGTGGCCTACGAGGGAATGGAGCGATTCTTCCCGAAGGAGAAAATCGTCCTCAGCGGCAATCCCATCCGCAAGGAAATGACCATTCCGGCAACGCCGGAAATGAAGGCGGAAGCCCTCACCTTCTACGGACTGGATCCGGCGAAGAAACACCTTTTCATCGTCGGCGGCAGCCTCGGCAGCGGCACCCTCAACCGGGCGATGAAAGCCTGGATCACAGCTGGATGCCCGGGCGGAGAAAACCTGGAAGTGATCTGGCAGTGCGGTAAATATTATAAGGAAGGTGTGGATGCCTTCCTCGCGGAGCATCCCGCCCCAGCGGTGAAGCATTTCGACTTCATCCAGCGGATGGACCTCGCCTACGCGGCGGCGGATGTCGTGATCTCCCGGAGCGGGGCCTCGACCGTCTCGGAACTCTGCGCCCTCGGAAAAGCCGTCATCTTCGTCCCGTCTCCCAACGTGGCCGAAGACCACCAAACGCACAACGCGATGGCGCTCGTCCGCAAGGACGCGGCCCTCATCGTGAAAGATGCCGAGGCGGCGGAGAAACTCCTACCGACGGCCATCGACCTTCTGGGAAATCCGGAGAAAATCGCCGCAATGGAGAAAAACAGCCTGGCAATGGCCCTCACCGACGCCGCACAGGTCATCTGCGACGAGGCGTACAAATTGGTGTCCTCCGGAGATACACTCGGTTCTACGAACCTCGGTATGACAGAGGAGGCGAACCTCGGTATGACAGAGAAAGCCGTCTATTTCATCGGCATCGGGGGCATCGGAATGAGCGCCATCGCGCGGTATTACCACCTCAAGGGATTCCGCGTGAGCGGGTACGACAAAACCCCGTCGGAACTTACCGCGAAACTCATCGAAGAAGGCATCGGGGTTCATTATACCGATGACGTCAACTTCATTCCGAAGGATGTGGAGAACACCCTCGTCGTCTATACGCCGGCCATTCCCGCCGACCTCGGCGAACTGGTCTACGTGCGGGAGAAAGGATACCGCGTCATCAAGCGGTCGCAGATCCTCGGCGAAATCGCCAAGGGACAGCGCTGCCTCGCCGTTTCCGGCACGCACGGCAAGACGACCACCTCGACCCTCACGGCCCATATTCTCACCGAAAGCGGCGAGGGCTGCACGGCTTTCCTCGGCGGCATTTCCCGGAATTACAACACCAACACCCTCATCAGCCACACTCCTACCGTCGTGGCCGAGGCGGATGAATTCGACCGTTCCTTCCTGCAACTCTTCCCGGAGATTGCCGTTATCACGGCGATGGACGCCGACCACCTCGACATCTACGGCGACCTGGCCCACGTGCAGGAGGCTTTCAAGGCCTTCGCATCTCAGGTCAGCGGTACCGTCATCATCAAGAGCGGGCTCCCGATCACGGAATCCGATACCAAAGCCCGCATTCTCACCTACCATCCCGAAGACACAAGCGCGGACTTCCATCCGGAAAACGTCCGCGTCGAGGCAGGGCATTTCATCTACGACCTTGTATATCCAGACGGCAAGTTGGAAGGCATCAGGGTCGGCACGCCCGGGCGGGTCAACATGGAGAACAGCATCGCGGCGGCAGCCATCGCCCTTCTCTACGGCATCAAGCCCGAAGCCGTCCGGCACGCCATCGGCACATTTGAAGGCGTCAAACGCCGCCTGGAAATGCATCTCAACACCCCCACAAAGGCTTACATTGACGATTACGCCCACCATCCGGAAGAACTTTCCAAGGCTATCGCCTCCATCCGGGACATCTTCCCGGGAAGGAAGCTGACCGCCGTCTTCCAGCCGCATCTCTACACGCGGACCCGGGATTTCGCGGACGGATTCGCCGCCGCACTCAGCGCCGTCGATTCCCTGATCCTCCTCGACATTTATCCCGCACGCGAACTGCCCATTCCGGGGGTCACCTCGAAAATTATCTTCGACAAGTCCACCGCTCCCGAGAAAAAACTCATTCCCCGCAGCGACCTGATGGAAACCCTGCAGAAAGAGGATATTGACGTCCTCGTAACCTTCGGTGCCGGCGACATCGACCGCTTTACCGGCGCCATCACCGAACTCCTCGCCTCCCAGTCATGAAACAGTCCGTCCGAAATATCCTCACCGTAAGCATCGGCATCCTTCTCGCCGCACTCTATATCCTGACGCTGACCGCGGAAAGGAGCCATACCCGTGCACAATCCTGCCAGGGGCTGAAGGTCAGCATTACCGACAGCGCCGCCCTGAGGTTTGTTTCGGAGGAAGACATTGCCCGCTATATGGACGAATACGGTCCGTATGTGGGAAAACTCGTCGAAGACGTCGACCTTGGGAAAATCGAGGAAATTCTCTCCGCCAAGAGTGCCATCCGCAGCTGCGAGGCTTATATCGACCGGGACGGATACATCCATACCGAGATCGTCCAGCGGGAGCCGATCATCCGTTTCCAGAAAGGGGACATCGGCTTCTATGCCGATGAAATGGGCTACCTGTTCCCCCTCCAGAAGAGCTATACATCCCGTGTTCCCATCATCGACGGCGCCATTCCGCTCAATGTCGACGGGAATTTCAAGGGGAAGCCCGCCTCCGAGGAGGAGAATCGCTGGCTCACCCGCATCATCGGCCTTACGACCCATCTGCAGCGGACCGGATGGTCGAAGCGGATCTCCCAGATTTCCGTGCTTCCGGACGGTAACCTCGTGCTGATCCCTACCGAAGGAAAGGAACGTTTTCTCTTCGGTACGCCCACCCGAATCGGAGAGAAACTGCTCCGCATTGCATCCTACTACGAAGCCGTAGAGCCCGCGCACGACAAAGGATATTATTCCTCCGTGGATGTCCGCTTCGACAAACAGATCATCTGCAAAAAATAATAACACGATAAGATGGAACAGAAACACATTGCCGCCCTTGACCTGGGGACCTCGAAAATCGCGCTTGCCGTCGCTGAGGTAAGCGGACAGAACGTCCAGGTCATCTATTACAGCGAAACGCCTTCGGACGGTATCCGCAACAGCACCGTCTTCAATCCGCAGAAGGCCTCCGTTCCGATCCGGAAAGCCATCCGCGAAGCCGAGCAGGAGCTGATGATCCGCATCCGCCAAGTCATCGTGGGACTTCCCCGCTACAGTGTCGAGCAGGAGGTCGCCAAAGGAGAATTCCCGCGGACCAACCCCAACGAATACATCAGCCGGGAGGAAATCGAACTGCTGAAGGACATCGCCCTGCAGCAGTATCCGCTGGACAACGAGGAGACGCAGTTCATCTACGGAGCGGTCGCCCAGTCGTTCTCGACAGATACGGAGATCCAGTTGTCCGAGGACGATGTCGTCGGCACCCTCAGTTCGAATGTGGCCGGTAATTTCAAGATTTTCATCGGCCAGCGCAGCAGCGTGAGTGCCATCGACAAGATGTTCAACGATATGGGTATCGCCATCGCGAAGAAATACTTCCTCCCGGACGTGACCGCCAAGGCCGTCCTCAGCGAAGAAGAGAAGGAAAACGGCGTGGCGCTGGTGGACTTCGGCGAGGGGGTCACTTCGCTGACCATCTACCAGAAAGGGATTATGCGGCACTATTATGCCATTCCGTTCGGCGGCGGCAACGTCACGCGCGACATCCGGATCGAATGCTCGATCTCCCCGAGGCTGGCTGAGAATATCAAACTGGCTTATGGCGCGTGCCAGCCCAACAAACTCGCCAATCTGAGCGAGAAGATCCTGCAGATCCGTTATGAAGACGGCCCCTTCAAGGAGATTCCGGTCAAATACATCTCCAGTATCATCGATGCGCGCGAGCGGGAGATTGTCGATGCCATCCTGTTTTCCATCCAGGAGAGCAATCTGAAAGACGAACTCCGCAGCGGCGTTGTCATTACGGGAGGAGGTGCCAATATGGCGAATCTCTGCAACCTGATCCAGGATATGTCCGGCTATCACGTCCGGGTCGGTCACCCAAAGCACCGTTTTTCGTCCGACGTGATCGGGACTTCGGAAACCAGTGCCGTCTCCGTCATCGGGATGCTCCTGGCCGCCCGCGACGACCGGCTGCCGGGCTGCCTGATGGCACCGCCGACCATCCCCACCTACTGGGGGGCAGAACCCGCTACCGAGCCGGTAGAAGCACCCGTAGAAGAAGAGCCTATCGCAGCGACGGAGCCCAGTTTCTCCATTCCGGTTCCCGACAATACTTCCATCGTGGAGCCCAACGCCCCCTTCACGCCGGAGATGGAAACGAAGAGTCCGAATCCCGCACCGGTTGCTGAGCCTGTCGAAGCAGCCCAGCCCACTCAAACCCCCGCCCCGGTCAACAAGAAACCCGAGAGGAAGCCTTTCGGCTCTGGAATGTGGACCAAAATTAAAAAAGCCATTGGCGACGGAGTTGACAGATTTTATACAAACATAACCGAAGAAGTTAAAGAATAAGCTATGTCAGACGATCTTACCACCCCGGTAACCCCCAACGACTGGGTACCCGATTCCGCCATCATCAAAGTCATCGGTGTGGGCGGTGGCGGCTGCAATGCCGTCAACTACATGTACAAGCAGGATATCAAGGGATGCAGTTTCATCGTCTGCAATACGGATGAACAGGCGCTGATGCGCAGTCCCGTTCCCGTCAAGATCCAGATGGGAGCCGGCCTCGGCGCCGGTACGGACCCTGTCGCCGGCCGGAATGCCGCGATGGGATCCGCGGCCGAAATTGCCGAGAAGGCCCTCGACAACGGGACCAAGATGCTCTTCATCACGGCTGGAATGGGCGGTGGCACCGGTACCGGAGCGGCCCCGGTCATCGCACATATGGCCAAGGAGCGCGGCATCCTGACCGTCGCCGTCGTGACCATCCCCTACCAGAGCGAAGGCACCGAAGCGATGGGAAAAGCCATCGACGGTATCCACGAACTGGAGCGGAATGTCGACAGCCTCCTGATCATCAACAACCAGAAAATCTTCGAGTGCTTCGGCGACAAACTCCTGCACGAGGCTTTCCCGAAATCGGATGAAGTGCTCTCCACCGCCGTCAAGGGCATCATCGAGATTATCAAGCGGCCCGGTTACATCAACGTGGACTTCCGGGACGTCACCAATATGATGCGCGGCAGCGGAATGGCCCTGATGGGACACGGCGAAGGCCGGGGCGAAAACCGGCTCGAAGATGCTGTCAGGGGCGCATTCGAGTCTCCCCTCCTGAACGATTTCGACCTCTCGACCTCCAAGAATTTCCTGATCAACATCACGGAGGCCAACACGGATGAGGGCATCCTGACCTCGGATCTGGAGAAGATCAACGCAATGATCCAGAAATATACGGGGGATGCCAACAAATTCAAAACCGGCATTATCTACGACGATTCCATCGGGGATGCCGTGATGATCACAGCCATCGCCACCGGTTTCGATATGGGCAAACTGGGCGACATCGCCGACCTCAACCTGGGCAACCTGATCATTCTGACTCCGGACTTCACTTATACTCCCCTCGCACATACACCGGATGAAGCCCCGGATCCGTATGAGGGCCGCAGCGTTGTCAAGATCGGATTCGACCGGGTCGAACTCCGCAGCCGTTTCGACTATGATCCGCTGAACAAGCCCGTCCTGGTCGTCACGCCCGGACAGGACAGAAGCGCCCTGGAGAGCGTTCCCGCCATCCGACGAGTCAGTGCAGACAAGATACAGTAAAATGGAAAGAAGAACCCGCGTAAGATTTGCCCCGTCCCCGACCGGTCCCCTGCATATGGGCGGCGTCCGGACGGCCCTGTACAACTACCTGTTCGCCAAACAAAGAGGCGGAGACTTCATTCTCCGCATCGAGGATACCGACTCCCACCGGTTCGTCCCGGGCGCGGAGCAGTACATCATCGAAGCCCTCTCCTGGTGCGGGATCATTCCCGACGAAGGCGTGGATATGGCCACCGGAAAGGTAGTGGAAGCTCCCTCCGAGCGGCACCCGCACGCGCCCTACAGGCAGTCGCAGCGGAAGCCCATCTACCGCAAATATGCCGAGCAGCTTGTCGCGGCCGGGAAGGCTTACTACGCCTTCGACAGCGCCGCCGATCTGGAAGAGCGCCGCGCTGCGGCGGAAGCCTCCGGCGAGACTTTCATCTACAACCAGAAGACCCGCCTCCAGCTGCGCAATTCCCTGACGCTTTCCCCGGAGGAAACAGCGCGTCTGCTGAGAGAAACCACCGACTGGACTATCCGCTTCAAGATGCCCGAGAACACGGTCGTGCAGATGGACGACCTCATCCGCGGCCATATCGAGATGAATACCGACACCCTCGACGACAAGGTGCTCTGGAAACGGGCTGACGAACTCCCGACCTACCACCTCGCCAACATCGTCGACGACCACCTGATGGAGATCACCGAGGTCATCCGCGGCGAGGAGTGGCTTCCGTCGCTGCCGCTTCATTATCAATTGTACGAAGCTTTTGGCTGGACCGACACAATGCCCCGGTTTGCGCACCTTTCGCTCCTGCTGAAGCCGGTCGGAAACGGCAAACTGAGCAAGAGGGACGGGGACAAGATGGGATTCCCGGTGTTCCCGCTTCAGTGGATCAGCGCAGACGGGACCGCCTCTCACGGATACCGCGAGGACGGCTATTTCCCCGAGGCGTTCGTCAATATGCTGGCCCTGCTGGGATGGAATCCGGGCGACGACCGCGAACTCTTCACGCTGGACGAGTTGGTGCAGGCTTTCTCTATGGAGAAAGTGCAGAAGGCCGGCGCAAAGTTCAATCCGGAAAAGGCCAAATGGTTCAACAAGGAATACCTGCGACAGAAGAGTGAGGAAGAACTGACCGATCTGTTTATGCCGGTGCTCTCTGCCCATAATCTGGCGGATATCGACCGCGAATATGCCCTGAAGGTCGTCACGCTCGTGAAGGAGCGCGCCACCTTCGTGGAAGATTTCTGGACGATCGCATCCTACCTGTTCATCGCCCCGTCGCAGTTTGAGGCATTCGGCGTCAAGGCCGGTGCCGCCATCGCCCAGAAGCCGGTGGATCCGCGTGCCAAGGTCTACGACGATACGCTCACCGCGCCCTTCCTTGCAAAGGACGTGGAGAAATTCTGGAATGCGGAGAATGCTGCAATGGCCCTGGAGACGGCCCGGAGCCTCTCCGGCAAGTCATTCGCCTCGGCCCAGGAGATGTCGGAGGCCATCGAAAGCTACATCAAGGGGCACGAATGGCCGATGGGCAAAGTGATGAACACCCTGCGCCTCGCCCTCACGGGCAGCGCCAGCGGCCTCGGCATCGCCGACATCATCCACCTCGTCGGCATCCCCGAAGCGCTCGACCGCCTCGATTTCGCCACTACGAGACTAGGATAACGAAACGGGTATCTGTATATAATTTTGGCCACGCTTTACAGAGAAAACGTGGCCAAAATCATATTGTGACGTATCAGGCTATTTCAGCTTCGGCACGCTGCCGGTGAGATCCCAGACGTCGGTGGGCCAGCCGAGGTCGGAAGCGACCTGGGCGGCCGTCTTGTCCGCAGCCGCGGCCTTGCCGTGGTAGGGAGTCTGGGCCCAGTCGGGAGGGGTCGCAGCGCCGTTGTAGAACAGCAGGGGAACGGTAGTCGTCGTGTTCTCCTGATCGTAAAGAATCGGCCAGGCCGGATCCAGGGAAGCGCCGGCATTGGTGTAAGTCAGGACCAGATCGGGGCTCCGGTAATTGTCCGTCAAAGTATGGAACTTACCGGCAGCGCCGATGATGGCTCCGGAACTCCATTGCGCCGTTGTACCTCCCTGAGCTTTAATGGTGGGACTCCAGACGATGCATTTTTCGACCGTGATATTCATTTGCTTGGCAAAGTTGGCCTCGCTGTTTCCACCTGAAGAAATGCCGATGATGCCACCGATATTCAATTGCCGGGTCAACAAGGCGGCGTCCGTGAAGCAACGGCGGACGATGTCGTTGCCGGCCGCGCCATTGCCGATGATGGCTGCGCCGCGCTGGCCGTTGGCCGTAAACGTCCCGGAGACGGAACAGTCCTCAATGGTTGTATAATCCGAACGGCCGGTCAGGCCACCGCCGGGATTGTTTCCGCCGGATCCAGCCACAATTGTGCCGGAGACGGCACACCTGCTGATGGTCGCATTATAGGCATAACCGACCAATCCGCCGGAATTGCTCGCCCCATGGAACTCCCCTGAATAAGAACAACCTGTGACCGTCCGGCTTCCGCCAAACGTTTTATTGCTGAAATAACCGAGAATACCCCCTGCATAATTCCCTCCGTATATTGTCATCGTAGATTGACAATTCTGAATGATGATATCCTGCGTATCACCCTCTGAAGGCTCGCAGCTGCCGACGATGCCGCCAACCCGCTGGCCCACATCGGCGGCGTCGATTTTCCCTTTGCTGGTGCAGTTATATACTTCAAGCCAATGTGGGGTATAGGCTGCGATACCACCGGCGTATACAGCGCCGGAAAGGGTCGTCGTAATGGTGCCGTCATATTGGCAATCCGTCAACTTGGCGCCGCCGGTATAGCCCAGGATGCCGCCGATGACCTTGCCGCCATTGGCGTTGATGGTCATGGTAGAAGAGCATCCCTTGAACTCGGCCGTCGCGTTTCCATCCATACCGCCGAGGATACCGCCCATCGAATTTGTAGGAGCCGTCAGAGTGCCGGAGGTGGAGCAATTCTCGAAGTAGGCGTAATTGGTCCCGCTCGGAACGCCGCCGCAAAGACCGCCGACATAGCGGTATTTGGAATCTCCTGTACCCGTCCGCTCGACCGTTCCGCCGAAGGAGCAGTTGATGAAGTCGGTCTTGTTGGCGCTGCCGACAAGGCCGCCGACATTGTTGGTGCCGTGTGCAGAGGAAACGGTACAGTTGGTGGCGTGCACATTCTCAATCCTGGCCGTAAATCCGCCGCCGCTGACACCCGCCCAGCCGGCAAGCAGGCCGATAGGCGTATTCTCGCTGGTGGTGTTGGAGCAGTTTTCGAACTTGACGTTCTTGACCGTTCCGTTTAAGACACCGAAGATGGAGGTATACTTCTTGCCGCTGACGCCGGTGATGACCATATTGCTGATGGTGTGGTTGTCGCCGTCGAAGACAATCTTCTTGTCGAACGAGCCTTCCGTATTGGCGGGCAGCCAGCCGGTGATGCCGGTCATATCGATATCGTCAATCAGCTTGTAGTAGCGGGTCACGCCGCTCTCGAGATCGACGTTGATGTGGGTCATCTGCTCGGCAGTCGCAATCAGCCAGGGATCGCCTTCGATGCCGGAACCGCCGGCATACCAGACGTCGTCAAAGTCCTTTCCGCGAATCTTGAGGTCGATCGTGTTGACCTTACCGGCCTCGAAAGCCATATTCTGCCGGGCGGTGATGGTGCGGACGATCGCATCGGCGCCGCTGAGATCCGTCGTCTCCATCGTGAAGGTGACATCCGTTCCGGCGGGAATAGTGATCGGGGCAACGACGAGATAGATCGCGCCGGAATCATCTGTCCAGGAAGCCGGAGTGCCGCCACCCACCTTGATTTCCTCCGAAGAGGCGATCGTAGCGGTGACGCTGTTGACGGGGGTGTCGAAGGATGCATTCCCGGTGGTCGTAATCTTAAGCTTTCCGGTCAGCGGAAGGACGGACGGGGTCTCCATCTTGAAGGAGGTGACGGTCTGTCCGGCGACGGGGCTGGCATCCGGGGCATAGAGGTTGATCCGGAGAATGGCCATCGGCCGCTGCAGGGTCAGGTTATCGAGGGAGAGGATTCCGTCAGCAACGACGATGTTGTCATCGGACCAGCCCATCAGGTCGCAAGCCGGGTCGAACGATCCTTTGACGGGGTTCTGAATGGATTTCAGGTTGGCTACCACGAATCCATCACCCGTCGAGTCATAGGCCCCATACGGTGAATAGAGGAACATCTTGTACTGCCCGTCGGCGAGCGCAGATGCTGTGCGGCCGAAGAATTCGGGGTTCTCGCCGGAGAAGTCCCCAACCAGTTCGGTCGGAACGTCGGAGGCGGTAAGGTCATCCTGGAAGAGGAAAATTCCCAGGGATTCGCCGGCGACGTCCCAATAGGACTTGTAAGAGATCACGCCGGTCTCGCCATCAATGGCGCTGACGATGTGCGTCTTGGTCTCGGCAGGGCGTGCCTTGACGGAGATCCGGACGCCGTCGCCGGTAACAGGAACTTCGGGTTCGCCGATATTGCGTTCGCAGGAAACGGCGGTGAGGGCTGCAAGAGCCGCAAAAGCATAAAGAATCTTTTTCATACGGCCATCGATTTTAGTCTTCATCCCCAAAATCCCAACTTCCGCCGGTACCGGGGTCTGCACCGGGGATGATTCCTCCGGCGGTCGCGGAGGCGAGGAAACAGCGTTCCAACGTCATCCCGCCAACTTTTGTGACGGGAGAGAGATAGATTTTTTTCATATAATTATAGGTATACATTGGCAAATCTCTGCAAAGATAGTAATTATTAAGTAATTAAACACCAAACCTAACGGGTAACGAACAGAGCGGTGCGGGAATTAAGGTAAGACTTGACGTCCGCCCACTTGTAATAGGGACCCTTCTCCGTCGACAGAGTACCGAGGCGAGCTTCTTCGCCATTGAGAAGCACCTTTACCAGCACATCTTTGTCAGCCTTTTTCGGGGCATAGAAAACAAACTGAATGTTGGCGGCCATCGGGCTCCGGAAGGTATGGAACCAGTAGACCAGTTCGTCCGGATCGTCGGGAACGTGGCCGAAGTCATCCAGATCCAGAATCATCAGGAGGGCCATCACGACGTGGTCGTGACCGAAGCGGAGATCCGCTCCCCGCTCCCGGGCTGCCACACGGGAATCGGCCTTGGCGATAATGTCGTCGATGATCGAGGAGCAGGACGTGCGGTACCTGATGTATTCACGGAAGCGCTCGTAATTGTCCACTTCCCACATCGTGGCGAATTCCTCCACCGAGAAGATGCCCTTCGCATCGAAGCGGACATCCTCTGGGAGGCTGTTCATCCCGCCGACGAACATATAGAGGTTGAAAAATACATCAAAGGGATTGCGCGCAACAAGGGCTACATCAGGATCCTTGAACAGGCGTGCAAGCACATCCTTGTAGCGCGGCATTTTCCGCAGGAAGAAGTCCGCAGAGGACTCTGCGTACGGAAATGCCAGCGTGGGGCCTTTGTAGCGGAAGGGGTTCGGGCCCATATTCGGCCGGGTGGCCTGGATGTCGAGAACTCCCTGGTGAGCAAAGATCTGTGCCTTGGGGGCGATCCGGGAGAAGGCCGCCACTTCGGAGGCCATACTCATAATGGATCGGACGGCCGCCGAAGAGCAGGCGTCAATGCGGCTCCCCTTGCCGAAAGCCTTCGGGAAGGACTTTACCATCTGCTCGGGAATCCGCTGGTGCTGCTCCCAGCCGAGCGGAGTCAAATCGCCCACCTCGTGCTCGTGCGCCTTCCAAAACGCCTCCAACTTAGCGAAGATTTCTTCGCCGTAGGGCGTCAGGTTGCCCTTCGCAGCACTCTCCTTCATCATATTGAGCAGAACGGTGTACGCCTTTGCCGTATAGGCATAACGCGACCCGTGCCGGCCGTAATGGCTGATGTAAAACGCCTCGTACCCCTTCGGGGCCGGAGTCGCCGCCTTCGCGGAGAAATCGTAGACACAGTCGAGCCCGGAACTTTTGTTCCAGTCGGAGCGGACTTCTTCGCGAACGCCCGTCCGCTGCGCTCCCGCACCGATGCCCCACATCAGGAGCACCGGCAGTAAAATCAATATATAAATCCGTTTCATCTATTGTATATTTTTCATCCAAGGCTCCAGATACTCCCCAATTCGCTCCATCCACGTATAGCTGCCCGTACCGGGCGAGGCCTGCCGCTGGAAGCAGTGCGGCCGGAGGGCGAGCGTATGGAGTTCGCTCTGGATCCCCATCGCACGCATCTTCTCCCAGACCTTCACCGAATTCATCGAGGCCCATCCGTCCGCGTCCCCGTGGATCAGAAGCATCGGCGCCGTATCCACATCAAACGAAAACTCCGGCACAAGCACGGCAGAATCGTCGTTCCCGCCGGTCGAATTGGCCTTGTCGATCCCATCTGTCAGGGAGTAGGCCGGGTAAATCCCGATCCCCCACTGCACCTTGCAGGAATATTTGTCAATCTCATCAATGGGGAGATAGGATTGATGCCGGGACGACGTGACCCCCATCAGGGTCAGATGCCCCCCGGCCGAAGAGCCCATAATGCCGATCTTATCGGGATTGAGCCCCCTCGCGGCCGCCTCGCTCCGCACGATGCGGATCGCCCGCTGCAGATCCTGCCAGGCAGTCGTATGCTTTGCCAGATCCTTGGGGCGCGGGACGCGGTAACGCATCGTCACGACCGTCATTCCCTTGGCATTGAGATAGCGGCGGACCGGCGCCACTTCGAAACTGCCGGGACCACCCCCATTATAACCCCCGCCGGAATAGATAATCTGGATGGCATCCGTCGTCCGGACAGCGGGAATGTGCCATTCAATATAAGGCGTGCACTGATGCTCCTGGAAACAAGGAGTTTTCCCCTCAGGCCAGATATTCTCGCGGATATACTCGGCGCGGTCGGCGTCGGAGCTGTAGCGGTCCAGAATCTTCTCTTCGGGCTGCAAAGGACCGAGATAACCCATCTGGGTCATAAATTCAATCCCACGCTCCAGGCCGTATGCGCCGTGCTTTTTGTTGGGATAGAGGTGGAGTTCCGCGGGAATGCCAAGCCGCCTGAGCTGTCGGTAGACCTGCGTGGAACCGTTCGGCGAATAAGGATCCATCCCGCCGTGGTGCAGGCTCATCGGGCAGGTATGACTGTCGAAATGGAAGACGCTGCTGAGGGCGACATCTGCGCCATAGCCCTCACGTGCCGCACGATACGTCTCTCCATCCGTCGTAAGGTAGGCCGGAGCATTGAGGATGGCCCAGTTGATATGGCAGTCGTAATTATCAATCTTGTCAACCCACTGATAGGCAGGAGTTTCCGAATTCGCAGCAAGGAGGAGCCCCAGATGCGAGCCAGCCGACATCCCAATGACGCCGATCTTCTCGGGGTCGAATCCCCGCTTCTCCGCCTCGCTCCGCACCATCCGCACGGCCCGCTGGCCGTCCTCCCAGGCGGTCTTGTAAATGGGAAGCCCCTCCGGACGCGGGGTGCGATACACCAGGCTCACGCACTGGACACCCAGGGCAGTGAAGGCTTTGTGCCAACGGTTAATCAGCTTACCGTCGCAGGTGTTGTTATACCCGCCGCCGGAAATCAGAATCATGCAGACATCCTTGTCAAGGGCTGGGTCCGGGGCCTCGAACCACTCCAGATAGGGCATCCGGTATTTGTCCGGGTTGAATCCGGGAAGCTTCGACTCATCGGTCATCACGGCAGTCTGGCCCGTCTGCGCATCGGGCATCTTTCCCTCAGGCCAGAGCGGTTCCCGCTCCCATCCCCACACCTGCAGGGACACCAGAAGCGGAAGAAGGAGAAGTATCCAGCGTTTCATCACACCTATATTAACTGATTATAGAATGTAAAGGTAATGATTTTTTATAAAATAGTCGTATATTTGGCAAGAATATGAGGACGCATCCCATACTGATTCTGGCGGCTGTGGCCGCATTGGCTTTTTCCTGTCGCGGGGAAAAGATGCCTCAGACGCCCCGGACGAGAGGACTCATCAAGGAACTGCTCACCAAGCTGGACAGCACAGATGTGTATGCGGCCCGGAAAGAGAAGAAAATCCAGGAAGTCAAGGACAGGCTTCCAGGAAGCACTGGAACCCAGCGGTATAACCTGTATTTCAAAATTGCGGATAATTATGCCACCTATGTGCTGGATTCCGCCCTGTTCTATTTTGGAAAAGCCATTCAAATCGCGCGGGAGACCGGCTGTGATTCCCTGCGAATCGAAGCCGAATTCCGACAGGCAAACCTGCTGACGGTGGGTGGATGGTATGTCGAAGCGGAGGAAATTCTCTCATCCATCCCAAGAAAGAGCCTGAGCGGACCGCTTCTCGAGGCTTATTACAATGCATGGACACTGCGGTATCACGAACTATATTCCGTTACCAACGGGCCAGCCGGATTTGAGCAGAAATACCGTGACCTATACACGATTTACAGGGATTCCCTTCTTGCCGTCGCCGACACGATGAGTTTACGCTATCTCCGCAATATGGAGAGGAAAGAGGCCCGGGACGGGAATTTCGAGGAAGCCCGCCGATACAACGCGATCCGTCTTTCGACAATCAAGGATCCCAGGTCGGGGGCCTATGCAACCTGTCTCTACGACCGCTTCCTGATTGCCTACTACTACGAGCAGAATTTTACGGGAGAAGACCTGGACGACCTGCTCGAATCCGCTATCATCGAAGTGGAGATCAGCAACCACAACATTGCGTCCCTGCTGAGAGTGGAAGCCTTCCTGAACAACAACAATGAAGTAAGAGCCGCCCAGAAAGTGTCGGACACCTATTACGCCCTTCTGAGGGAATTCGGATCCAGAAAGCGTCTCATTGAGGGAGGAGAGCAGGCCATCAAAATTATGGACCGGAACCATCAGCTTCTCCTCAAAAGAAACAAGGAGCTCCTGCTTTTACTGGCATTCATCTCCCTGCTTTTGGTGGCACTGGTGTTCACCCTGGTAAAAATCAACGGAAACCGTCTCAAGATCACCAGCCTGAACGACAACCTCGAACGGTCCGGCAACATCTCGAAACGCTATGTGGGCGTGGTATTCCAGTTGTATTCCTCCTACATCAAACGCCTGGACGTGTTCCGTCTGAAAATCCATTCCAGCCTCAAAAAAGGGAACGTCGAGCAGGCGCTCGAGCTTACCAGCCCCTCAAAGGACATCACCGCCGAGGAACGGAAAGAGATGTTCCACAACTTCGACACAGCCTTCGTGGACATCTTCCCGGATTTCATCCAAACTGTCAATGACTGTATGATGAGGGAAGAGCAAATCATCCCCAAAAAGACGGAAATCCTGAACAACGAACTCCGCATTCTCGCCCTTGTCAAACTGGGCATAGAAGACAGCGCGGAAATCGCCGAAATGCTCCACTGTTCGGTGAAAACCATCTACAACCTCCGGTCCGTCATCAAGGCCCGGCTAGCAATTTCGGAGGAAGAATTCAAGGAAATCATTTCCCGAATTTAGTTATTAAAAATGTTTATTTAGCTGATATTCAATAAGTAAACATTTCCCAAAATATAAACCCATTTCCCATTTTATCCGTAGCGTCCGATGCTGCGGATATTTTTTTTACATTTGTAAGTCAAGATATATATGAAAATGCGCGCAGTAAACAACATCCTCAAAGCTTTTGCTTTGACCCTCATCCTGACCGTCCCGGCGGCATCGCTTTCCGCCAAGGGAAAGAAGCCCGAGCAGCAGAAAAAAACGCTCCGGGTGCTCTACTGGAACATCCAGAACGGAATGTGGGCCGGACAAGGGGACAACTACCAGCAATTCGTCGACTGGGTCAAATCCAAAGATCCTGACATCTGCCTTTTCGAGGAAGGTGCCACGATCTACTATACCGGGACGCACGACCATATGCCCAACGAAGAGCGTTATCTTCCCGCCCACTGGGGAGAGCTTTGCGCCCGCTGGGGCCACCAGTACCATTTCGTCGTCCCCCGTCGTC
>JAEEGL013480926.1_pt1 | contig 49432 bp, 85 predicted proteins | sample 9134231 | NCBI WGS metagenome assembly JAEEGL01 (sample SAMN16246548, study PRJNA631951) | gut metagenome | biome: gut microbiome; feature: rumen; material: fiber-attached | host: Bos | place: Iran: Karaj | collected 2018-10 | reverse complement strand
TGATTTGATTTTACGAGCAAGACATTGATTATAAACAAAACGACAGCAACCAAGCAACTTGTTTATCATTGTTGCTTGTTCCTTATTTGGATATAATCTTATCTTTATTGATTTTAACATTTAAATATTTATCTTTAAAAAAACAAATTGTTGATTTATTATTATATATAAATGTTATAAAATGTTCATTTTTCATTTAACTGTTAATAACACCATCATCTTGAACCATACAATTCTCACAAAATATAATAAGTTGTTGCATACAATACTCATCTTCTTCACTCTAAGCGGAGTTCTGCTTAGAAAGTTCAAAGTTGTCTTGTGCATTAAACATAATAATACATCCAACATCAGTTAGATAATGTCCATTACACACTTCAGTAATGTAATAAGGAATATTAGATATGGTGCTAATAATTTTGTCCCCGACTTTAAACTTTGGCTCAACATCATCATCGAGCTTATTCACACCTTGCTTTTCAATCCAAGCAATTTTTCTATCTACATCATCGCCATTAGTGCAAGACAACTTCACCATTAAAATGAGTTCTTGTTTTATCCTCTCTTCCTCGTCATATTTGAGTTCCGGAAGGATATGTTCTATAGTTTTACGTTGTAAAGAATCCTTATCACTTACATAGTTAAGTTCATTGGCTCTTTTGATGGCTTCATCATAGCGTTTTGCCTTTTCTTCAATTGATAGTTTTTTCATAGCCATAAATCTGTATAATGTTCATCTATTGCTTTAATTGTTCTATATTCAGATTCTATATCACAGTCTATACCTTCAGATTCATAATAATCACATTTACGTTTTGCTCTACGTAATCTTTCATTTTCGATAATATCTGAAATTTCTTTCCAATTATTATCAATACATTTTGCTGGATTTTTATAATATTCTTCACCAAAATGTAAACCAATTAACCATTCATATCTATCAAACATATCATTTAATCTTCATTCCAATGTCTAAACTAAATATCACAACAAATTCAATTCATGCAACTTAATAATCATTTCGTAGCAAGCGTCAATGGGGCTTCTCGCATAATCGCCATATTTTATAACCATTCCGTTCCTTTTGTGTATATCACATCTCCAACCAAAATCCGTATGCACAAGCCCTGCGTAAGGAACTGTATTAAGCAATGCTGCAAGACTCCAACAAGCCAAAGTGACAGATGCTGAATCCTTCATCATATCTTTAGGAAATATTTTTGGTATTTCTGTATTATCTCTAAACCAATACATATCCGCACTTTCAAGCGGCAGTATCTATGCTAACTTGCGACTCTGCTCTAAATCTGTATATGTTTTAATTTCTGCCATAGTTCGTTAAATTAAGTTTTCAAGACAATACTTTATTGCTACTTCACTGGCTTCTTCGTAAGAACTCCAAGAATCAGTTATATAAATACCAAGTTCTTGCCAACAACCATAGGCATATTTATCAAAAATAAAAGACCAATTATGTCCCTCTTTATCAGTATAGGGATATACAACAATATGAATATTATGCACTTCTCTCAACCATTTCATTGCATTTTGGAGAGTAATTTTCAATACAGGCCTTTCACCTTCTCTAAAAAGTTCGGTAACTGGTTCTTTAAATCCTTTCTCTTTCAGCAGTTTTGCTGTTTCAAAACTAACGTAATCTTCTTCAACCATATAATAGATCATTTAAATTATATTATATGTTCACAACACAAAATCATTTCATTCACTTCGTAGTCTGCACTTTGTATCCAGGCGTTGTATATGAAATTCTCAGATTGCATCACATTGTCAACATTAAATTTTTCGATGTGAAGAGTTTCATTATCTCCTATAAGTTCTTTCTTTGTCAAAACATCATTTAAGCAGAGGGGTTTGCCGACAACCCGGACTGTATCATTCATATTTTGAGGAGTTATGATAATGGTGTGATTCTCCAAATTAATACGTAACTTTTCTGCAAGGAAGTGATTTCCGGTTTTAGTATTGGTTATTACGAAAAAAGGTTTTTTCTTATATACTTGAAATGGCGTTTCTTTAAAAGGTTTCTTTTCTTTCTCCAAGTCCACCTCTTTCACTTCGAGGTCATTAAGGAATTTAAGAATCATATGATCTTCGTCTGCACGCTCATAACGCAAAGTAGTATCAGCAACTTCATTTTTTAATGCCCTTTCATTGAGCCATGCAACCAGTGCGTCTTTATCAATCAGTTTCATTTCTATTTAATTTTATTATAATCAATTCGATTCTGAAGATTTCAGTTTAACATAATTATCTTTCCAATAATCAAAAGATTCTATACATTTTTGATATTCTTTTCTTAAATCTTCTATATTCGTCATTAAACTTTCTTCATATAAACGCACAATCATATTATAACAAGCGTCTAACGGATTTGAAGCACATACATCATTATACTTACAATCTCCGTCATCGCTCATATAATCACAATGCCAAACATTATCGTAATATGCTAATATCATATAATAATCTCCGATTTTCTTCGGCAATTCTTCAAGCAACGCCGCTAACGACCAACTTGGAATATGATTATGATCCAAATCGTGATGATAGTTGTTTGGAATGTTATTTGTACATCCATCATCGTCTACATAAAAACTTAAATCTGAGCCGGATGGAGAAATCATTCCGAGCAAATTCTGACTTTGTATAGTATCTGTAAAAAATTTATATTCGGTCATAATCATTAAAATTAAATCATATCGTCTTTTCGTTCTTGCTCTACTTTTGAGTTTTTGAATATCATCTTATCAACTTTAAAGAATATGAGTCCGCCAATAAAATTGGCTACTATGGCTGAAATAACACTTCCGTAAGCATCAATCATCAACCAAGTAATAACCGACAAAATCGGCGTTGAAGCCTACCAGCGTAACAAATATAATAATAATTTCTTCATTTTATAATTTTTTAATATTGGCAAACATTAAAACGTTACGCAATGCTGAAATGACATCATTGTTTCTTTCTAAATATTTTTTATCTGCATTTCCAAGAGCAACTATATAACCATTGATAAATGCAACTATCTCTTCTGATGTTCTCTTTTCAGTTGATAACATAATAATAAAATTTAATAATTGTAATAATTATACTCAAGTGATATGAAATTGTTATAATTATTATTGCCATTTTATTTAGATTATTTATCGGATTTATTGAATTACAGAGATTAAAAATGCCGGCAAATCATTAAAGACTTACCGGCATCTGCACATTGCACACCCGTGTTTATTTTGTTTAATTGATATCAATCACTTCTGTAGTTCCTTCTTCATAATCGCTAATAACAACACTAATTACGCGGATTTCATTGTTGGGAGTGACAACGGGATCGTTTTCTGCACCAGGACCGTCAGTTTTACCGTTACCGGCACCGGAAATGTTAATGACATAAGTGTAATATTTACCGGCTTGCCATTGACATTTATCGGCGGGAATGTATACGCGGGAATCATAATATTTCACACCCTTGTAAATATAACTCACTTTTACAGTATAACCGACATTCTCCGTTTCGCCCGGAATAGAATAAAATACAGACGGCGACGCAACTTCCTGAGAATTAAATTTACCGGAAGGAGTAGTAAACGTAAGGCTGTTTGCATATTCCATTGCAGAATAACTCAAACCGTTTGTGATGTTAATAGTTGCAGCAGCAACTGAAATATAACGGTCAAGAACTGCATCGGAACCGTCACCGGCCGTTGATTTAGCCGGAAGCATAATTATGCCGTCAATGCCCGGAATTCCAGGAACGGCTGGAGTACCCGGCGTATTGACTGTATAAGTCATCTGCGTATTGTTAATCAACCAAGCAGCGTAACCGCCGGTAGAAACAGCATTCACGCGAATAACTCTCCACCCGTCATTATATGCAGCTTGGAATATAGATTTGAGTTGATCAGATGCATTATTCCAGAAAGCATCATTTCCAGCAACAAAATCAGAAACATTTACACTGCTTTTGAGTTTGAATTGAATCTTATTCTTTTTGCTGTTATTTACATTTACATCTTTTTCCCAATTTGCTGTAGTCGGGTTTCCTTCTGCATCGAAATAATCAAACTGTGCATTTACAACATCTACCAAATCGCCGAGTTGACCGTAATTGGTTGGAGCAGGATAGTAGTTATTTGGTTGCGTTGACGTTAAAGTAGATTCGACAAGATAGGGCCAAGCAGCAATGCGACCGGCTGCAAGTTCGTCAATAATCTTTGCAGTAACTTCCTGTTGACCGCCGGGAACAGCAGGAGTGCCGCCAACTTCTGGTTTGTAGTCAATTATCTCCGTATTCGGATCATCAGATTTAAACTTCAGATAAATCTTTGCATTTCCGTGCTGGAAATTCAGAACTGCGCCGTTTACATAATCGCTTTTCTGAACATTTGCAGTACAATACAGGAATTCGTCCGGAGTATCTTCTGTATTTGTTCCGATACCAGAACCGGAAGCACTTTCCCAGGGATTGTCCTGAACAAATGCTTTAACGCCGCTTACTGTCAGTGTTCCGTCAGAAAGCGTAGCCTGGATTCCATAAGGAATCACGCCGATAAAATTATATTCGGGATATTGATTCTTGAAGAATTTGACTTCCTGGTTATCAACGCCAGCGTATGCCCAATTAGTTTCGAGCCACTGAACGTGAAAACCGTTCATTACAATTTCGTCAGAATTCCAACAATACAGAGCTAAATCGTCATAACCGGTACCGGAAACTGAAGCAGCTGCGGCTCTGGTTTGCATTGGTCCAAATTTCAACGATTCATCTGCGGCAGTTTTTGTGTTATTTCCATTCGAGTAATTTCCGAACGTAATAGCATATTCACCAGCAGCATTCTATGAACCGGGCTGAATGATAGTTGGCTTCTGATAATAATAAGGAATAACTTGAGAAGGAATAACAATTGTTGTGCTGTTGTCGTTCTCTGTAGAACATGAACTCAAACCTATGAGAATAGCACAAGTAGCTAACATAATAAAAATAAAATTTCTCATGTCGTTTAGTATTATTAATTTTAATGTATACAAATGATAGAGATTTCTCTCTCTTTTCTCATTTTATTTATCTGTAAATAATACCAAATAATTGTCTTTTGGTTTCTTTATTTCAAATTTAATGTTTATCTGATAAAGAAGAACTACCAGTTAAATATAATTAAAATGATTAAAAAAATTATATATTATTTTGCAAAACTGAACTCAAATAAGAAAATTATGAATGGGTTGTGGTTTGATGTAATAGAATAAAGATGAGACGCAACATTCGTCCGTTATCTACAGACGATTTAAAAGTTGCAGTTTAATGAAAAAATAACGCACAAATTTGACAATTACAATTGTCAAATTTGTGCGTTATAAATTGATTACCATTTACAGGTCTTTCTCATCATAATAGATAAGAACTTCTTTGCTGGACACGGAAGTTCAAGTCCGTTATTTTTAGCAATGTCTTCTACATCTTCTGCTGTCAGTTTTACATTGTCTTTATATGAGTAGAACATCGCTTGTTCTATTTCTCTTTTGAAACTTTTATTGTTCCACATAAAATTAATGACAATAGCATTCTCCCGGCGAATCTTTTCTTCGTTTATTTTGAAGTACATCGCTTTGTACGCTCCCTGCTTCGTTCGATAACCGTAACCTTGAGCATCATCTATTATCTTTCCGTCCTGTTCTACAGCATATCTGTCTTCACCGAACGGCACTATTTTAAACTTTTCTTTTGAGTCTTCCATAGTTGTGATTTTATTTCCGAAATTTATTTTTCAATACAAACCATATAAGCAGCAGCTTCAGTCCCTGATGTTCGAAATGTCCCGGCCGGAAGTTTATCCAAAGAAATTACGTTAAGTCCCCGCAACCATGTAGAAAACTCAACGCATTGTCTGAATTTGCAATCTATGGCTCTTTCAGAAAGAATGCAAACCAAACGACCTCCGTACTTCAACATCTCGTACATTTTTCGAAAATGTTTTATATCGGCATTTTTAGCAAACGGGGGATTCGCTATAATATAGTCGTAAATCAATCCCGACGGAGCAGAGAGAAAGTCTTTCTTGTTCAAACACACTCCCCTGATGTTTTTCAAAGAACTAAAACAATCCGGATTAATCTCATAAGCATCAACTGTCAATTCAGGAAATTTCCGGTGAATTGCACAAATGAGAGCACCCTGCCCGGCTGATGGTTCAAGAATGCGAACGGAACGGTCTTCGAGAATATTGATATTCAATTTTTCAACCATACGATCAGCAAGTTCGTCCGGTGTTGCGAAGAATTGAAAACGTTGCTTCTTATTTTCCAAATCACCACAGCAAATTGATGTGATAACTTTTGTAGCCGTAACGTCAGAATCGAATTCAAAACCGGAAACGCTACCGCCCTTCCATTTCCCGCCGCGAGATTCCAGAAGTTTCTTGACTTGATTATAATTGGCCCGGTCTAATATGGGTCCTGTAATTTTTATAACATTACCATCGACCGAACACCAATTGATAAAATAATTTTGTAATTCGGAATCTGACATAATCAATATTAAAGATTATTAAGAATAGATGTGTCTGAGAGTTTGGACTTAATATAATCAACGATATAAATAAGATGAGAATCAATAATCTTGTTGAAATCGTTTTTGGAAACTTTAGCCTGGCAACGAACCCCGGTTCCTGAACTTACACAATAGAAATCGTTGGTCTCGAATGTTATGCCGAAATCATTGAACACACTCTGAATATCAGTATCGTTCGAAACAGTTTTATTTTTTGTAGATTTTTCGTATGCCGATACAATTCGGTCTAAAGTCTTTTTGGAAGCCATAATTAATACTGTTTTATTGTTATTTAATTCAACGACAAATTTAATAAGAATCCACTCGGTTGATTTCAGAAATCTTCTGTCTCCCGACCATATCACATTTCGCTTTAATTGATGCGTCTCTTTTGTTATATGCACGATAATACAAAGATGTTACTACATCATCTTCGATAACTACAACATTGTATAAACTTTTAGTTCTCATTTTCTTTATTATTTTTGTGGCAGCAAAGGTACGAAAAAAATTTAAAACTTACAAAATAATGAAAATAAAAAATCACTTATTTAACATTACTTAACATATAACTCATAAAATGCGTCCCGTCTTTATTGACAGAACGCATAAAAATTTACACTATGATTTTAAAAAGTAGCAGAGATTGTAGTGGTGGTTTGTTCCAATCTCTGCTGACCAGTTATCTGTAGGGTTATTAATTGTACTCAAGAAATTTGATTTAGTTTTTTATTTTTTGAAATTTCCAAATACTCAATTGCATCTGTCGCCCAATCATACTCTGAAAGAAAGAATCTCAACATCTTAGCGTGTTTTGAATTCAATCTCTTATTAACCGGACTCATCCAGTCTTGAGAAATATATCTCACAACGAAAGCATTTCTCTCGAAGATATACAATCCTGTTAATTTGCAAGAATCTTTAGTATATTGTTTCCAGGATTTGCGTTTGACAATTTTACAGAATACGTTTCCTTGCGAATCGTATCTTGTCGGTTGAAAATAATAAGGTCCCGATCTTACTGAGCACGTTTTGGATTTATTCATATGTATCTTCTGACATATAATTCATCAACTGTAACGAAGAAGACTTAAATACAGACTCTCAAAATCATCTGTATTGGAAATCTTGACCGAAGAAACTCGTTTTCCGTTTTCGTATACTTCATCGAAAGCTTCTCCGTTTTCTCCGAGATAACGAAGCCGGATCTTGAATTCCGGAATCTTTTTCGATGCTGTTAACATCTGTTCATTATGATACCATTTTGAACCGAATCCGTAATTGAACAAACGGTCGTTAATGTATTTGGTTCCGTTGAAAGAACATATGTTCATTGATTCATAAATCGGTTCTCCCAGAGCATCCGCAACAGCAGTCTTTACTTTAACGAGATTTTCTTCAGTATTCTGTTCGTCGGGAATGATGTTGATGATATGTTTTGTCAAATAACCCATAATTCTACATTGTTTAATAATCAACAATCTTCGGAATCAATCTCACGGTCGTGATATCCCATACTCCATCCCGAATTAAACAATTCGCTCAAAACATTGCGAACGGCCTTGCGCTTGTCGTCCGCACTCTTGTATTTTGCCTTCAGAACTGCATTTAACTTAGTTTCTGATTCGTTTATATAATCGTTTGCAATCTTCATAGTTTTAACTTATTTGTTATTTGAAAACATCATTCTTTAACTCTATGAAAATATTAACCATTGAATCGCAGTCAATCACTTTTGCAGCGGAATTATTCTCTTGATGACAAATAATTTCACTATTTTCCTTACTGTGCAAATCATTTTCAATAAGAGACGGATTCACTCGCAAAACCGTAAAATAAATTATTCCTCCGATTAAACATCCGATAGATGCTCCCATAAAGAAAAATTCAGCATTTACTGTCTTTACGAATAAAGCAATAAATGATATGATAACGCTGCAAAAAACTAAAAATCCGAAAAACATAATTCGTGAAATTAAAATATTAACATTTCGTTTACATATAGTGAACCAAAGTCACGCAGTCCCAGGAATAATTATTAAGATTGTAGTTCTTTTTAATGAATGTCCGGACATCACCACCACAAGCCGTCAGAATTTCTTCAGTCAGCGTTTCAATGTACGCTTCATGAGAATCGTGATCGATGATAACCAGTTTCTTCATTATTGTTGTTACATTATCAAATGTATATACTTTATTGCTTCAATCTCTTTCGTAAAAGTTTTCTATCTTTCCGCATTTTGAACATCTTCTCCAGCCGCCGGTGCTACAAATCCAATGTTCTTCGCCCCACACATGATCGCAACGATTCTGAATTTCTTCTTTCATCTTCTTCATGCAATCATCTTTTATTTTGTCAATATTCTCTTTGTCGTTATCTTCATCGCTGATGAAACCAATTGCTTTATTTAAAGCATAAAGTTCGCCTGCTGTAAATTCCGGAATAAGCTTTGGATTTTTCTTATAATCATCAAGTTTATTATAGAGAACTTTCAATTGGTAAAGCATCTGCTTTTTATTCATCTGATCCATCATATTGCTATTGATTTTAATTTTTATGTATTTAAATGAAAATTCAATCATTCAAATCTTCCGGACTCTTCAGAGCGATAATAACTGCACAGAGCATTGTATATACGGAATCAACCGGGTCGCTCTTCTGGCTTTTCATAATTTTAATATTTCTGAACGAAGAATCTTCAGTATCACCCTCGAACTTGCAAATCCACTCTTTTTTGGACGAGTCATAGGAAAGCACCGGCACCAGGACTTTAAAATTATGAGCCGTCAAAATGCCGTCGCTGTCTACATAATCAACACACACATAGTCAGTGAGTGTGTTCAGAAGCGCAGAAAGACTCCAGGCCGGAAGATCTTCATCCATATTTCCGCGGCCAGATGTAGGATAAGAAATAGAGTCCGGCATTCGTTTGTAATCGCGCCAGTGCATATCTGCGGTTTTCGTATCAATACCGAGTTTGATGAGTCTCTTAGACTGATTGATGGAAGTTGCTAATTTGTTCATAATGTACAAATGTTTAGTTTAATGTTATTATTACGATGACAAAGGTACAAACTTTTTTTCAAATATGCAAGAATTTCAGAAAAAAAGTTTTATAATTTAACATTAGTTAACATTTAGAACTGTTTTCCGGTTTATTACGAAACCATTTGCGCCTGAAGTTTTAATATCAAATCATTGAGAGTTTATTCCAAGATGTTGTCCGTATCTAATTCGAATCTGTGCAGACAATATTCAGAACTTTTTAACCCAACGGAATCTCCGTTTACCGTATATGTGAGAGCAATTTGCAATGATTCCGATGCATTTCATTCTTGTCTTTTTCGTAATCCACTTTTCCCTGGTTGTCTTTACATCGGGCACCTCTTTTTCGTTCGGCACCAAAACACTACCGCTTTCATATAGTTCATCCAAATCTTCCGGAACATGAACGAACCACTTTACTGCGGGACACCACAAACACGGATCAATTGCCAGAATACAACCGATAAGCGATGTTGATACACAAATCCTTTTATGCTTCGTATCTTCATCGTTATTGTATGCATCAGTCGGAATTCTCGGATTAAATGTCTTTCCGTCACAATTCTCAAGAGAAATGTGAAAAAGAAAAGGACGTGTTATCGGGTTATATCGTTTCATTTAACTTTGAATCACGAAATGGAATTATAGTTATTTTTTCCATACAGTCTAAACTATTTATTTCTTTTGCAAAACCGTCAATTAGAATAGTATTGTTGGGGAGAGTTGATTATTTCTAAATGACAGTTTTGCAAAATCACAGACAAATACGGTTTTATTTCACGGACTTCAATAAAAATTCAGATAGCAAATACTGATTATAACTGACTGCGGACTCGCAGAGTTTTTTTAACTGGTCTATTTGTTTGCAACGCTCTTTATATTCCCGTTCAGCAATTTCAAAACGACGCTTACAATCAAACATTGCACATTCAGTAAACTCTTTAATAACTGCGTTCAGATTATTTTCGCAAAGATAATCTTTAGGAACGCAAATCATTTTATATCCCTCACAATCTTCGTATGTTACGTCAAATATAATAAATGACGACCACGTATCTATGCTATTGATGCTAATGTCATCAAACCCGTCAAAGTGTTTGTGAATGCTAATAAGTTCATCAAATTTGATGTGATCCGGAACTTCAGAAGACGGACATACAGCTTTCACATTATTAACTACAGAAACAATGTATTTTATTGCTGCTTCCATTTCTTTTATGAAACAAACCACATCGTTCTCAGACATTTCTCCTTGAACGTACTTCTCAATCTCCGAATTAAGTAAAGTTCTATTCAGTATCATACTATATAAGTTTTATGTTATTTCTGCTGGCAAAAGTATTAAAAATTTTTGAATTGTAGAAATATTCTTTCAAAAAAATTCAAAATTTAACATTAGTTAACATTTAATGATTAAAAATAATGCGAAATGTTTTTGTTATAAAACTGAAACAGCATCCGATGAATTAAAGAAACGCTCGGCCTCACGAGTCAAACGTTCCGAATAAATTAAGCTATGAATGTGACGCTCCAGCGAAGCTAAAGACTTCGCGGCTTCATACTGCTGGGTTCAGGATTCGCCTGAACTCTGTTCTATGATTAGCTCCGGAAATAGTTTATAGAGCACCTCATTGAACACAGAACGCTTATATTCGGACCCGTCCAGTCCTATGTATTGTGACATATTCAAATATAACCACAACATATTTTTAGCAGAATGAGTATCTCGCTCTCCGTCGTTATGCCCGCAATGCGGGCATATGAACTTTCGGTCTTTCTCCTTTATGTCGTCGTGCATTCTCCCGCACGACGTACATAGTTTAGTAGTTGGAACCCAACGGTTTATGACGTGAACACGTGGAGACACTATAAGGCGTCTCTTGACACGTCCAAGCACACCGTGTTGGACTTTCTTTCCGTGTCCATTTGCTTTCCATGTTTTCAGATTTTCATCTTGTATAACAATTTCACGGTTCTCGGAGAGAAGCGTGTAAGCGATTTCAATTGCTTTATGCTCTTTCTGCTTATCTATCTTTGCATACTCCTTCTTGATTTGGCATTGTGTTCTGTACCAGTTGTTTGAGCGTTTAACTCTCTTACGGTCTTTTTTCTTTTGAGAGAAGTTCATCCCGGCAGCAGCAAGCTGACGGGTAGACTTTCTCTGAAGCCGTTTCAGACGCTCACTTTCTCCAACCTGGCAATTGTACACATTGCCGAATGCATCGGTTGCAGTCTTCATACAACCCATATCTATGGAGTTGAGATCATGCTTGTATGCGTTTCTGGATTCTTTATATTTTAGCCATTGCTGACGGTCTACGTAGACCGTCTGTAATATGTAATAGTCGCCGGCTTCCTGATGAAGCGCGGCTGTTGCGAGTTCATAGTCAATGCCGATTTTCTCAAGATGTCTGAGTTGCCTCATTCCGGCAACTCTTATGTCTTTGACAAATCCCTGTATGTGATATGAATTCGGTCCTGAAATTTGATGGGTTATTCCATATTGCTTCAGATTGATAGATGTTATCTCAGACTTGAACTTCAGATGACCGACAAAGTCGGTCATTCTGACTTTCTTTTTCTTTGTGCTCAAAGATTTAACAGCGCGTCTGGCACTTTCTATGACAGCGTCTCTCATTGAAGAACCGAGATGCGTCACCGTAAAAGTGACAGCATTACCGTCTCTGTCTTTATGAACCACCGTCTTGAATTCTTTCTGAGTGAAAGACGACAGCTTGCGGGCATCATCCCCAAGCTTGCTGTCAGTCTGAGCGATGATAGAGTTCCAAATCCATTTGCCTTCAACGAAACACATCTTCAGAAAATCAAAAACACCAGTCTTCTTGTTCCTTTTCTCGTTCCGTACCTTCATACGGAACGTCAAGGGAATCTGACTCATACGACGCTCTCTCGTGAGAGCGTACGTCTCTTTGATTCTGGCATTTTTGACTTCTCTTTCCATTTAAAATTCATAAACGAGTATAAATACTCGTTTATGTTATTTATCTATAAAGTTTTCAAAAGTAAGAACAAAAAACGAACTTTTTCGTCTAATTCTTAGAAAAAGTTTCGCCGATTCATATGCGACGCTAAAGACATCACATCTTTCTCGGCGTTTTATCTGTAAAATAGTTATACTTGATATCTGAAGATTTCTTCTTTGGGAAGTTCACCGTTAATCCTCTTTCCGACCAAATCATATGCAATTCTCTTGTCGGCCGAACGCATAAGATCCTTGGGCACAAACGACTTCTGCGAAATGTATCGCTTGTCAATAGCCGTCTGTCCGAGAAATTCTCCCTCCGGGATGAACGTCGAACATCTGGTGACAGACTTTCCGAATTTGTGAATGGTATCACCAACATTCATCAAAGCGGTGAGAGTAAGACGATTGAGATACTTGGCGAGTTCGTCATCGCTCATTTCGTTAATCATCTCATCGGTTCCTTCGTCCAGCTGACTGAAGAAAAACGGCGTGTACTCATAAATGCTCACGTCTGCGGGATTATTGGAACTCAAATGGAACATTCCGCGTCCTTCTTTGTCTTCACTGCCGATAGGGGCTGTGTACGACTGATAAGCATCAATCTTGAAATGACGGAGTGCTTCCTGAGAAGTTGCTTCAGCGTTTTCTGCATTTGCTTCTGCCGGCTGCTCTTTGGAAATTTCTGTACTGTTGCTGTAAATCGTTACAACAACAAACCATTTTCCGTAGAATGCGTTGTTGACCGACATGTAGTAGAAAAACGGACGCCCGTCAGTTCTGGTGTTGACAACGTTACGATGCTTCAGATTGTCTTTCACAGCAATGACAATTGCCTTCATAATCTTCTCACTGGTTGCCACCTTTTCTGCGGGAGTGGCCTTAATGTCAATACTACTCATTGTTTTGTGAATTAAATGTGAATTAATAATATAGTGTTATTTGATTAGATTTATAAATCTGTTATGAAACAATCAGACTTTTTCCGCATAAAGCCCGCGAACATAGTCAAGATGCTCTTTGCTCAAAGGGCGTCCGGTATAGTTCACGTTAAGGAACACGCGGAGAGTTTCTGCATCATTTCCACCCTCTTCCATCTCAAATACGCTCAAAGTGCCACACTCATTGAATCTGCGCTGGGCATACTGAGAGAAATCGCTATAATAGTTTCCGTTTTTGTCTGGGAACTGATCGGAAATGAAGCGCATAAGAGTATGCAATCTCTGCTTTCCGTCAACAATGTCAAAGAATCCCAAATCGTTTTTGTCTTCGCCGTTGCGGGCTGCTGCTTCTTTTTCCAGCCAATCCCAAGCTCTCTTACGCAAAACGACTGCACCCAGGTTAAGGTGATTGTACATACTCTCAATGAAGTTCTGCTCGTCTTCAAGAGTCCATACATAATCGCGCTGATAATACAGACGCTCACCGTTCTTTCCGTAAACGAAAGGATTGAAATTCAGTTCTGGAATTCTGATGCCGCTCATGAGATACTCATCGGTGCTATTCTTCTTGATATCGCTCTTAATGCGGAATATGATGCTGTTCAGACCGCCACCGGTGTTGCGGACACAATCGTCCCAAGATGTTTCCGGAATGGGATTGACTCCGATGAACCCCGTGTCTTTTTCAACATATTCTGGGTCGAAAAGAACTTTGCTCGGAGTTTCGTGATCGTACTTGCTCATCTTTTCTGGATGTACGACAGTGATGTAAGTTTTGCCGTTCTCTTCGAAAACGCCATTAACTACGACTCGGTTCTTACTTTCAGGGTCGCGAGAATTGTTGTAATTCAAATACTTGCCGCGCACTAAAACCTTGTCGCCAATTGCTATCGGTTTCTCAAGATACTCTTTTACGAGATTGTCTTTAATGGTTCCCATAATATTCTATTTTTAATTTTATACCGCGAAGGTATGAAAAAATTTTAAATGAAGCAAGAGTTTCAGAAAAAAAGTTTCATAATTTAACATTATTTAACATTTGGAGCGATTGCATATCATTACGAAATGTCTGCTACGAAACGAGGACAGCCGCACTTGACGACCATCCTCGCATTCAACAAAACACCTATATGGAAAAACTATAATCGTTTCTTGATTTGCGATATTCACTTTCCTTTCTTTTTCGATGCGCAATTATTTTCCGGATGATAATTGTATTCAATCTGAGAGCAGGGATGTTTGACATCTGAAGAACGACAGAAGCCTCCCTTATGTGATGCGTGAAGAGAGCAATCGTAACAAGTCGCTTCTGAAGGAACAAACATATCCGGGTTAATAGTTAATTTTTATATAGAAATGTACATCATTCTCAATGTGTTGCTGAGAAACGAAATTCTCACACTCATAGAGAGAACCGGCATACAAGACATCGCTGCTGTTTTTTCTCTCGCTTTGGCTTACAACGACATATGGAGTAAGTCTGGATTGATTTAAATTCGGATTCATAATCTTAATCTTTTATAACAAGTTTTGGTTTTACGCTTTTGAAATAACATTCAACTTTATGTCCGTCACGAAGAAAATACGGAAGAAGAATATTACACTCTCTGAAAAACATATTGAGTTTAATCTTCTCAATCTTTCCGCCGAAGCGACTGTCAAAGAAGCGTTCTTCATTCTTCGTTTTGGTTTTACGATGTTCAGCATTGAATTTTTTTATCGCTGCATCCAATGAGGGTTTATTGATAAAAAAATCAACGATGTGATGAAACCAACCAAGTTTCGAATCTGGCGGATTTTCACTCTTATAAATGTGGACGAAACAAGCCAGGCCGTTACATTGACGAATCTGTATCTTGTATTTCCTGGAAACTTTCTCATCTTCGTTCTGCTGAACAAGAGTGAATGTTCCAATCGTTGTTTCGGAATATGCAATCATAATGCTTTTATTTAATTATGAAATGAGAGGGCGTCCGCCAAAGCAGACGACTCCCATTCATACTATTCTGCAAAATCCTTCAATCCGGCTTTGACTTCATTGGAAATGCCGGAATCTTTGAGATCCTGCGCATCTTCAAGAGCGCAATGCTCGTCATCATAGGAAAGGATAATGTCGTTGTCCCTCACCCGGAGTTCCAGGAAAAAACAAGCAATGGTCTCGACTCTGTCTTTGTTTTTTGTATGTGCTATAATAGTGCAATTCATTTGAATATAAATTAAAGTTAGTAATTTAAGACTTTTTCATCTTGTTCTTGCGACGCTGAATTTCCTGTTCGAGTTCTTCGATAGTGTACTTTTTCAGACCGTCAATTTTCTTCTTTGACATCGGAAGCGGGTCGTTGGGTCCCAGACCGAGATTCTGACGAAGACAAGACTCGTTGAAACTCCTGCGGAATTTGGTGAATGTAGTTTCTCCGCGCTTAATCTTTTCGCACAGAAAGCGGACTTCTCCGTGAGTGACGCCATATGCCGTTCCATACCAACGTGAATGCAGGGCGTTTAGAAAGTCCATACATTTGTTATAGAGCCGATGATCGGCGTCAACAGACATATTGCGATATTGTGGAATATAAGTTTTCTCCTTCTCTTCAATTCTCTTATCAAGAGCATTTATAAAACCTTCGATATGAGATTTCGCACCGACGGCCTTTATATGTTCTTCTGCTGATTTAGTAAGTTTCTCAGTCATAGAATCGGACAACCCGATAAATTCCATAACAGTTTTGCCAGTTTTCATAATAATAATTTAATGTTATGTTTATAGATTGGTGTTAAAAATCGTCTTCATCGCCGTGATAATAATTATCATCGCCGTTACAAAAATCGCACTTTGCGACAACTTCTCCGCAAACTATACGTTCGTTCTCAGTTGTAGCCGCTTTGTGCATACTCACCCAACTGTATGTATTGAGTTTCTCTTGCAACTCACGCAAGCGTTTATCTGCACCGCGAAACGACGAGTATAATTCTGTGTGAATTACATTCCCGCTTTCATTGTAATCATAAAATCGAATAAAATAGAGTTCCATAATTGTTATAGATTAGTGTTTTGTTTTTTGTGTTTTATGTTATTTGTGCACCAAAGGTACGATAATTTTTTGAAACATACAAATTTTTCTTTCACAAAATTCAAAATTTAACATTTATTAAGAATTGAATGTTTTTCCGAAAGAACTGTTTTGTTTCGTTACAAAATGATATCTACTGTGAAAATACAAAAAGAAAAAGAGCCCCAACCTCCCGGTCAAGACTCTCTGAAAGAAAACCGTAATAATATAAAGAATTAATGGTAAAAGTGTGCGTTGAAATTTAATTGTCTACCGGAAATTCTCCGCAATTCATTATTAAATTAGTAGAGAAAGAACCGATAGACGTAGTGTAGAACAGTCTTGTATTCTGCATTTTTTCAAGCGATTCTTTAGTTACGTTCAATCCTATATGGAGAATTTGAGAATTGTATTCAATCTCCATATAAGTTTTCATCTTCTTGAGAGTGTCTATGGTGATTGAATTCCAACTCAAAGAATTGATGTAATTTTTTGGCTTCGGATATTTTGAGAATATAAAATTGTGACACTTGACTTCTTTTGACGTGGGCCAAACTTGTCTATTACCGCTAATATGTCTGGAATAGACTGTAGTATTAAACTCCATTCTGAGCAATTCTCCCAAATCGCAATCAATAGATTCTGCGTCAGAAATACAATAACCAATCGCATCGGAAGCAAAATCGTGTCTTTCTTTAATTATGAATTTATTCATCGTAATGCTATTATAAACTAATGTTTTATTTTTGCGTTTTATGTTATTTGTGCTCCAAAGGTACGACAATTTTCTCAAATACACAAATTTTAATGCAATTAAATTCAAAAATTTAACATCATTTAACTAATTTAATACATATCATTTACAAAAATAATATTTTCATAATTAAATAAATATAGTAAGACGTACAATTAACAAATCAATTGACTATATGGCTAACAAATATATTGTAGATAAATTTGACTTGAATCATTCCGCTCAAGCTAAATTGCGAGATGAGAATGCAGCATCGAATGTAGAAATTCAAGAAGAAGCAGAAGGCACGGCGAAAAAGATTATTATAGTTTTGAAAAATTATAAAAATGAAAAAATTTCATCAGCAGAGTTTTATATATCAGACGGCGGCGGTGCATCACCAATAGATTTGAATCCTCCGTTTTTATATCGCTTTACAGAAACTTCGAACGAAGAAGTATCATCAAACATTAACGATTATACATTGGTTAATTAGATAGCGTTCAATCATACGTTTACAATTCGTTTAATAAACAGTTATTTTCACATTGCCATGCCACAAGAGTACGTCATAACGAAAGTAGTTACGTCAAATACTGAAATCCTGGACTTAAATACGAATTTCTCTCATCAGGATATGGACTTCGTCATTAATGAAGAAACGGTTCATACCACAGTATATTCATTTCGTTCTATAATACGTCCGGAAAACATCGGAATAACATTTACAATCAACAACAAAACTTAATCATTACTCAACATATGGCAACATTCTAGATATTCAATAAGATTCAACTCAGCAATCCGTATTCTAACATAGACTATTATTATGGACCGTACAAAAGCGTGGAAAATGCCTGTGAAGAAATACCGGTCGAGATGCGTCAGCTCGGTTTAACGGTTGGAATAATGAATAATGATACGAGTACAATAGAAGAGTTTTGGTGGAATAAAGGTACATCTAATAATGATTTAATTAAGAAAATTGATTTTTCTGATGACAGAGCATATGTTGAAATTGGAGAAACCGCACCAGATAACAAAAAACATATTTGGATTTCTGATTTCGATTTAACTACATATACTGAAGAATCTGAAATAGTAAAAGGTTTGTATGCTGCATATAACAATTGTTTATCCCAAATAAACGAACTAAAAAACTTATTAAAATATGGAATAGTTTCCGGCGATGCCCAAAACGGTGCCAGACTGTCTACTGTAACAACAGGCGACGTTGCTATTAATCCGTTAACCGGAGAAGAAGAAGAAACTGAAGTAGTTTAGCCTGAAACTATCCCACCCACAGTTCCTAATATATCCATAAAACTTGATACTTCAGAAAATTTTGTAAAATACGTTTAGAACCTTATCTCCGGAGAACTCGTATTTACTACTGATACTAAATAGTTATATATGTTCTATGAAGGTTAGTTTTATAAATTAACGGGTGCCGGCGGAAGCAGCGGATTGTCCGCAGAAGAAATAATGGCTTTTTATTTTGTTTATCTCGGATTTACTTCATAGGGTTCAGAAAGATATCGTTTAATTGTAGATAATAAAGGCAAAGCCGTATTTTATAAGAATGAAGAAACTGAACTTGTGAAAGACAGCACTGCTACGGGCAATGTGTGGGTTAGCGGCCGTTTTAATATAAATTCAGTTTTTTGCGGTGGAGATTATGACGAACATAGCAGACAATCATGTTCTCATAATTTTGTTGAATTAGGAAATTGTTCAACGAAAGACATCAATTTATAGAATATATATTTATTATATGCTCCGGACTCTGATACTCCCTGGGAAGTATTGACATTAAGGGGTGTTATAAAAGCCGGAAGAACATTTTTAATAAGGGGTGCATAGTGTTCTATAATAAATGCTAATACAACTAAAATACACGTTGACACTTATGATCAGGAATGGTATGGCAGTGATGGAAAACTTATAAAGTTCAGTTAGAACTCTCCGATATTTTATTTGGCATATGGCGTTGACGGTAAATTTTATAATCAACAAGGAGAATTAGTCAGTCCGGCGCAATTGACACGAGTTCCATATCAACCTGAAATATTAAAAGGATATATCGATTCTGTTGGTTTCGGAACCGGTTCCGGAGAAGGCGGCAACCCGGCTAAATTGACATCCGGCGAATCTTGGTCCAATGCCATATGGGTCAGATATTTCACAATGGATCCGGTTAGCCAGGCAAATAAAGCATATGAATCTCACAAATCAAGTTCGTTGTGGACATATGTCAATATGGAAAAGAAAGAGAATTTGAATCTGAATAACCCTCTGTTATATTATTCAGAACCGATGAAGTTGAGTTATAAACCATTAGGGTTTGAGAGTTCTAAATCAATATTTACAACCAAAAGCACATTTAACGAACACGCTCCCAATATGTTAAACATAACATTCGGAGTACAAGCGACAGAAACTGTTCAACAGCAGGGAACTCAAACGGTGGGAAATGAAGACGCTTCAAGATGTTTCAATTGGATTTCCGTGGGTTATTATGATGAATATCTGGAATTGACAAAAGATGTTCAGAATAATGTACCAAACTGGAATAATTCCTTAAAGTACGATTCGATTCAAGCTGTTACACAACAACAGATTGATGCTATTATAAATAACAGCGATTATACAGATTCAGTCAAAATAGAAAAATTGACACAGTTATTAAATACATTTGGAGTTGATTATAAAGCGTCTTTAACTCTATCTCAAAACGGAGAAAGATTAATATAGTTATCTAAGATATATTACAGATTGAGATGGGAAACTCCGAATGCTGTTGATGTCACTACTCATAAAGTCATCGTCCGCGGACTCTCATCCGGAACATATTATTATAGAGTCAAAAGACACAATGACGATTCCTATGTTTCCGATGTCCTGTCATTTACAGTGAAAAAAGATTCTGAAGTCACAGAATTCAAATTTGTGCAAGTGTCCGATCAGCAAGGATTCAACTGGCTTGAATATCAAGCTTGGAAAAAATCATGTTTGGCAATAAACCAACATGTGCCGGATGCTCTATTCACAATAAACACTGGAGATATAACGCAGAACGGTAACAGAGAAAATGAATGGCTTGATTATTATGACGGAAGACAGTATTTAAGAGATAAAGAAGAAATGTTTACTATAGGCAACAATGATTTGTGCGGTATAAACGAATACGAATTGGGCGACGGTACAGCCGGTAAATATAAAATTAGTCATAATAATGTTCTACATTATTATACTTTCCAATTACAGGAAGAAAATCTTCCAATCTTCAAATCTTTTAATCCAGAAACTTCAGTCGATACTGAATATTATATGCCGTCTCTTTATTCTTACAATTTCGGCGCATATCATTTTGTCAGTATAAATTCAGAATTTGCAAACAATACCTATCAAGTGTATCAGAAAACTGCCGGTTCATTTATCAATGACACATATAGACAAATGGCCGATTGGTTTAAAAAGGATTTATAGATATGGCAAGGAATCGGCGAGTCAGTAGAACCGAGCGATTGTTCTAAAGTGATTTGTTTTATGCACGAAATGCCGTTTACTATTATCACTTATGAAACTGCAACGGGTTCATCTGGACGCGGCGGTTCTAAATTAAACACAATGAAAACAAAAGATTATACATATTATTGGTCCAGAATATTTAAACAATACGGAATACGTTTGTGTCTGGGTGGTCATAAACATACTTATTCTATGACGTACCCGGTATATGATGCTCCGGAAGGATATATTAATGAAACAACGCATACAGTTAATAGCGAAGTGGATTTTTGGGGAAATATTGATTCTACAACGTCTTTAAGACCGATAATACAGGTAACGGACGTAAGTCAAATAAAAGAATAGGGTCATCCGAATATGGCCAGATATGAAGTAGTTAATAAAATTAATGCTCCGGTATATTGTATGTGTCAGGCTACCGGTTATAAATTAGTATCTAATAAAGAAGTTCCGAGTCGGGATTCGGATCCTGACTATAAAATTCACTGGTTATATAAATATTTTCCGGGAATTGCACAAACTGGAAAAAAAACTGATAGTGCCAACGGTTTTCAATATTATCCGACTTACATAACATACACTTTGAATAATGAACAGATTTATGTCGATGCAAGACAAATCCACAGCATTTATTCTGAACCGACAACTTCAAAGGGCGGTTCGTTCAACATTAACAATCAACTTTAGACAGAGTTCAGTTCTTCTGAAATAATAGAAAATGGTTACACAATAATTTTATAATGGCAAGTATTAACATTTATAACGAGAACAATTAGCAATGGAATGCTATATCGTCAACTGACATAAGTAAGATATTTACGAGATCTTCCAAACTCAATAATTATATGAGTGAAGATGAAGACAACGCATCTTGCGAAGAAATATTAGAGAAAGTAGTAGATGACGTTGATACTGTTAAGAAAAATATAAACTGGCTGGCGTTATACGGCGGTGGCGGCGGTTCCGGCGGTGGCGGCGGTTCAGTTGTTGCTACCGGTATAATAAAAGTCAACGGTTTGGAAAGCGGAGCACAAATTGTCAGAAAAGACTCTGATAAATTATATTTTGAAATAGAACAAGAAGTAACGCAAACGTGGTCATACACAATAACATTTAATTCAAAAGTAATAAAATACGGTTCCATTACAAAGAACACCGTTACTATTGCTGACATAAATAACGTGCTGAATTATCCGGAGTCCGGTGCTGCAACATTGAGTATAGCATGTTCATGTGGAATCTCGAATATTTACTGGAACGGTACTATAATAAAGAACTCATTATAGTTGTCATTAAATAAAATTGCAATTAGTATAGAATAGTTGGATGAAACATATTTTACATATACTTATTCTGGCACAGTAACCGGCAATTATAGTTTATATATCAATAACACATTAATCAGAAACGATATTAATATATCAGAATTAAATAGACAATATACTTTACAAATTCCGTTGAATGAAGTATATAATAATACGAATATCGGCTCGAATTATACCGTTTCCGAACTCAGACATAATAGCGATTCATCAATATCAATTAAAATATATGACTATGTTGTTATAACATCAAATGATATTGTCATCAGTTCAAATCTATCCCAAAATTCGCAAGACGGAACTCCGATTTCTAAAAATGCAAATATATAGTGTGTGTTCACACCGTATCTGTCAGCAGAAAGCATTATTGACGAAACCATTATTACATTAAATGACAATGAAGTATATAATGTAAAGGGTGGTTTCTTCGGAAGAGAAATCATAGCTTATATACCTACTATATCTGATGATTTAATTGTTGGAAATACATATCAGTTATCTATAACCGTTAAATCTGTTGCCGGAAGAACGACTACAGCAAACTTTTATGTTAAAATAGAACATTCTTCTATTCTTACACTTCCAACTCCGCAAGAGTCAAATATGTTATGCGATTACATAGCATATGGTTCTAATGAACTATATGATTTGCATTCATCTAATGATAAGTATATTTTTGACGGAGATACTCCCGTAACCATTACTCAGGAAATTAAACAGTACAATACCAATTTACTGTCCGGTATAAAAGGTTTTAGCGAAGACCCGACTATTTATAGATTGTCTAATAAAGCATACTCTATAATGGATGTGTTTGAAATCGGCGGAAGTTCTACAAAAACTTTTCAGGATATTTTCCAAGTAAAAAAATAGTTTACTATATCATTGACATTCAAAGCCGATTATCATACAGATGATGATAGAACTATTTTCCAATTGGGAACTTTAACTAATGAAGACACACTCGCATCCGGTATATTAATATCTGCTCATAAAGTCACTGTGAAGAGTGCTTCCGGTACAATAGAATATGCATTGCAGGACAACGAAATATTCTCTATTGATATAACATGTAACAATAACCAGAATGAAGAATATGTAAAGTTATATGTAAACGGCGTTATAACTAAAGCGTCTAAAAAAATTACGAATTTAGATTTCACAGGTTGTAGAGCATATTTAGCAGCTTCATTTGGAGATACTGAACATGGAGATAAAGGAGTAATGTATTACTCTGACTGTTAGTTCTATAGAATAACTATGTATTCGATTGCATTAAATGATTATGAAATCGTACTTAACTACCTGTAGAATCAGTCATACTCTCACTTTAATTACGGTTTGCCCAACGATGATTTGATTCGAGACGGTTTAAAATCTAATTTCTTATTATTGGACGAGTCTACTGGTGAAGTAACGTCGTCTTGGTTGTGGGACACTACAATAAATGATTATTCATTAAGTAATTTTATCAAATCGTCTGTTGTTGATGACAAAGTCTATTGCGAAATCAATCCGAGTATATCAGATTATAATATACCGATTCCCTTGATGTTTATTGATATGTCATCAAACGCAGAGTGGACTTGGGAGAATTTTATAAATGTAGAACAAACGCCGTTTGGTTCAGAATTTTCTGCCGGCGTATTTAGATACTACGATCAAAAGAATACTAATTCTGAAATATTAAAGGGTTCTTGTAGAGTTAAAATTCAGGGAACTTCAACAAAATCCAATGCAATTAAGAACTTAACATTCAGTTTAAGAAGCGAAACCGGAGAAGTATCTATGTTCGTTCCGAAATCAACATGGCTGCCAGAAGAAGCATACACTTTAAAAGCAGATATAGTGGACTCTTCTCACTCTCTTAATGCTGCAATGGGTAAATTTATCAATGATGAACTTGCTAATTCAGAAGACAATAACAGATGGTTCCCTCTTGATGACAATGCTTTGGCTAAGTTTAAATCTACGAAGTATTATCAAAATAGCGAAGTTAAACCGACGATGAAAGTCGCAGTAGAGGGATTCCCGTTCTTCTTGATCGTAAGATTCTATTCTCCGGAAACTACTGAAGTTATTGTTAAATCTTTGGGCATATATCAATTTATATTGGGACGAGATTCCGTACACAATCTTGGTATGAGAATTTTGGATTCAGTACAAAGCAATAACGACTTCATAACTCCCGACGTATTTCCGTATTACAAAGAATCTGTAATCTTCAATGAATTAAATATGCAATCATATTGGATTGAAGCAACTAAAACTTATAATGTTTCGAAAGAAGTCAATTTCTCTGATGACAATTTTAACATAGGAACTTGTACAGGATTAACTGCGCTATGTTGGCAACCAACAGAAGGTGTTATAAATTAGTAGTTTGAAGTTAAATACGGAGATCAAGCGTATGCATATAATGCTCCAGGATTTAAAGATTTGATGGAATGTATCGCCAGATCTCCAGTTGTATTGTATAATTATTTCGATCCGGTTTAGGGTAAGAATGTTACAAAAGAAATAATAAGTGGCAGTTATCCGGAGTTAACTACAACAAACGGTAAAGATTATACTCAGACTGGAAATTCTGTTTTAATAGAGAGAGGCGATATACTTCAAACTATTTAGACTTATCTTGATTTGGAGACATGTTATAAGAGCATAACAGTTGCGTTATTCGGTGGACTGCTAGACAATTTCTGTAAAAATGATCCTTTTATTTTGATTGATGCTTCTGCAACAAATACAAAATATAGAAAAGGATTCTATGATATGGACTCTGGTGCGGGCGGTGATAACAACAGCGAAATAACCGTTCCGGCTCAACTCTATTTAAAGGGTGTAGATAATGATGATACATCTATCAAAGAAGTTTATGCAAAATCAGACACTTCGATAGTTTCCGGTGTAGACAACAAATTAATCCTTTCATTAGAGCATAAAGATATAAGTAGTTTTGCTGTGGCGAACGGCGGTAATCCATATTCTTATTTCTGGATAAACTTCAGAAATTATTTATATGAAAAATATAAAAATAACTACTCATCTCTTGCGTAGTTCTTTGTAGACAGATACTTTATTCCACAAACATAGGGTTGTGGAGAGTTATTGTTTAATTTAACATATACTGCTAAATATCTGAACACTACTCAACAACAGTATTTGTCCGGAAGAAGAATACAACAAGTAAAACAATGGTTAGATGAACACGTTGATTTTCTGGATTCTGTTACAACATGGAAATCTACTACTTTAATGTTGCCGAATGATAAAAGAGATTCTATTGTTCGTATTTATTCAAGAGATGAATATAAAGTTTTGCCAATAACAATGAACAGATCTTTGGTAGTTAAAAGTACTGACCAGGGTGGCGGTTATAATTCATTCACATTTTGTCCGAAAAATTTATTAACTAATATACAATATGGTGCCGGCACTTCAACACCGAACCCAATTCAAAAATCTATAAATTGGAGTAATAATATATTGTATCTTGGAGATAATGACAAACTGTCATTCGGTGCGTCCGGATTCTCTAAAATGGATACGAACACCCTCTACGGTTTTAATGAATTGAATATATAGAACTGTACAACATTGTCTTCTGCGGTCGGAATTTCCCCCATTGACTTCTATGCAACATTCTATAATGTAAAAACAGGAGAATCTGAATTAAGAATCATTAATCTATAGAATGCTACCAATAGTGCAAATGAAAATAATATAGTTCTTGACTTATAGAAATTTAATAAGTTGACAGACATTGATGTTAGAAATTCTGTAGTTGGAACATTAATACTTCCATCTTGTCCGCTGGTATCGTTGGAAATATCCGGTTCATTATTAACTCAATTAAATTTGGAAAATCAAGAGTTATTGACAAGTGTTAATTTGACAAACTGTTCTAAATTAACAGATATAAAGATTAATACATGTAGTGCAATAGAAACTGTAACCGGTGTTAATGGATTAAACAATTTAAAAACGATAGCAATTTTTGGAACAAGTCAAAAAGAAATGACTATCGAATCATGTATTAATCTCCAAGATGTACAGTTGAGCATTCAGGAACTAGAAACTGTTATAATAAAGAACTGTAACAAACTGAAATCTGTCAACCTCGCCGGTTGTATTAATTTAAAAACAATTGAGATTTATGACTGTAAAACATTCAATCAATTGACACTTTCACCATTATCTTCTGATTCTAATTGGCCGGCTAATTTAACTAAATTAAACTTAAGAGACACAATTATAACCAATATCACTTATGGTACCGAAGTAAAGAGTAATTTGGATTTAAGTCCGTTTATCAATCTGTAGAATTTGAACATGCAAAACAATACTACAGTCGAATACATTAAATTTCCAAACGATAAAAATAATCCGATACCTTTAGTCACTACATTCACAGGTTGCTCCAATTTAAAAAGAATATACGGACACGTCATTGTGAAAGTATCCAGTTGCTTCTATAATTGTTCTAATTTTACTATTCATGGCGGAACATATAAAGGTAAATCTGTTGTTAACGGTGATGGAGTTTATAAAATGCCATACGAAATTGACGGAAAAACATCGTATGATAATGCGACATTCTATGAGGGAAATGGAGAAATCACAAATATGGATTTCGGTGTATCAGACGCCGGTTCTATGTTCTATGGTACATCATGTGATCAATTCGACGTTTATTATTTCTTTTCTAATTTGGGTTCAATTACAACATGTAGCGGAACTTTCCATTTTTTAAAGAAAAAAATATTCTCTATGACAAGAGAAGTTGATGGTGTAACTTAGCCGGTAAATAACTCTCCGCATAGAAATATGCTTCGCGGTGCCGGACAAATTACTAATTATTACCCATTCTATTCTTCGTGTGATAATGGATATAAATTATATTCTCCGACTAAGAATTAGAGCGGCGGATTTAATAATGACGGTTTATTTAGCAGTCTTACTAATTGTAAATCAATGTCATTTATTGGGCATGGATAGTTTGTATGCGATAAAAACTTATTTAGAAGAAGCGACAATATAAAATACGCTTTAACATCATTGGATTACTTTAATCCAACACTTATTATGGATGAAGTAACAGAAACTACTGAAGTAATACCGTTGACTTCAGCAAGTATAAAAAATTAGTTGGGAACTAAAAATGACAATGATGAATACTATTATAACATTTATGGAGATCTGACAAACTTCTTTATCGATTTACCAAACTTATCAAGCATTTTGGGTTTCCTGAGCGACACAGCATACATTAATTATACCAAGTTTAATTCTACCAATTTCAAATTCCCTGGTGGTATTAAGACTTTAATGAAAGTAATGTGGTCTTGGTTTGCTACTGGAGAAATTAAACTAAATGAGTATTTTGCAAATCCGAATAATATTCTACATCTATATCACAGCTTCAGACAAACCGGAGATTTCTCCTCAATTGCTAACAATTTGTTTATTCATTTCAATAATACTACATTCTCAAGTTTTACAAACTTGGTTAGTATCGGTTATGATACAAGCAATGGTAACATTCGCGGTTCAGAAACTACTCCAACATTCTCAGGATATATAACCAAAATTATTGATTTTAATGAAAGTGGAGGATTCCCATATGATTTATTTAAGAACAATAATAATCTACAGCAAATTGTTGGTTTGTTTGCTGATGCAAATATGAATTATACCAGTCCGTCTCCAATTGATTTACCAGGAACATTATTCTCAAATTTAATCAAATTAAGAGATGTCACAAGATTATTCTATAATTTTAATCATGATTATAAATTAACATCTGGTTCTTTTGAGAAATGTCAAAATCTTGAAAATGTCAGCAGACTGTTTGCTCAAGATTCAAACAGAACTGTATTCCACTTATCGGGCTCAATACCGTATAGATTATTGTATCATGGAAGAACATTAAAACAAGAAGTTAAATATGGTTCAAATACAGATCCTGTGTTTAATCCAGAGACCGGAACGTATGATTATTCGGGATTAGATGCTGATAAACATGAGTGGACATTAAATTATTATTCTTATAATAAAACAATTAAGAATGCTTCATTTTTATTCCAGCGTTGCTGCAATGTCGAACCTTATTCTATATCACAAGAAGACTATAATAAAGATACAATAGAATGGAATGAAGATTATTAGCCGTATAAATACTCATACAATCCAAGCACTCAACAGTGGAGCGAAACTGTTATAAACAATTATAAAAAGACATTGGCGTGGGTTTATGACGGGCAAATGAATAATATACCTAATGAATATAGTGATGCAGATATAACATCTATCAATGATGTCGAAAATATCGATGATGAACACAACATTAACGACGCTCCCATTATTACTGGTCCAAATGGTGAAGGAACACAGACTGGAACATTAAACTTTTTATGTGCTCCAGATTTGTTAAGATACTGTACCATCAATGCAGACATCAGAGGACTGTTTGCATATTCAGGAGCAACTTGCCATAATCACACATGGGAACCGGGAATGCAAGATAAAACTATACTGTCATATGGAATATACGGAAGAATTCCACCGTACTTGTTAAAGCCAGTAAGTAGCATTACAAGTATTGAAAATATATTTACGAATTGTAAAAGAGTTACTGCTTATTATTCTACAACAAATAATAAATAGTATAAGATTCCAGCAACTTTCTTTAAGTATACAAAGAATATAACTAATTTAAGACAAGCATTTATGGGATTTATGTTTAATCATAATAATGATTTTAATGTATTCTCATATTTAACCGGCACGTTGAACATTGATTCGTTATTCACTAGTTCTTACATTTATAGCAGCGCAACAAATAGATGTACAATATCTGGTATCTTTAGCGGAAAATCTATATCTAATTGTAGTCATGTATTCTCTTCTATAACAAAAGAAGGTAATCCATATGGAGACCAATCTGCAATAAACAAGTCTCAATATATTACATTTAGCAATTGCTTTACTACAAATAAAGTATACTCAAGTTCTGAAGTTATAAATGGAGTTACGTATAAGACTGATCGTAACGCATTCTCTGGTTATACTAAAGGATGCGTATAGTTTGGAACAAAAACACTTGATAAAACTGAATCAAAATACAATTACACATATTCAGACGGAACGACTGATAATACATAATCTTGATAATGAGTATAAAGATGTTTCGTTACAAAACGAACTATGTTTTTCCAATAAAAATAAGACCCGCAGCAGAAATGCTACGGGTCTTATTATTGACTGCGTCTGGGTGCGTTCTTAATTAAGGATAATATTCATCTTCATCTAAAAAAATGCAAGTAGTAAAATTACACTCTTCTTCACCTTCTTTATAGAAGAAACAATGTTTACAATCTTCATTTGTCTTAATCATAGCATTTTAAGTTTATGTAACTTCAGTATAAGTTTCACACAAGCATCAACGAGATTGTCAACATATTTCTTAAACGGTCACATCTTTCAACGACGCTTCGTTTCCAGATGTTTCAAATGAAGTTAGAAACGTATACATGGAAAGCGTACTTGTTAGACTTCTGCACAGTGCCGATATACTTTGCGTTGAAGTTCAGCATGTCGTCCATATTGGCACCAGTGCCGAAAACAAGAAAGCGAGTAGTAGCGGTCGCTTCGGGACGATAATCTGGCATAGCAACATCAACTTCACACCACACGCTGATCTTTTCTTTACCGCGTTCGTCCTGGGCAAGCCCGACACTTAAAATCTTGGCACCAACGGGCAATTTGACATCGTTGATTGCATCATTAATCTCATAACGAAGAACTGTAAGCATAATTGTAAATTTTTATATGTTTAACTTTAACACTCCAAAGGTACGACATTTTTTTGAAACCGAGAAACAATTATAAGAAAAAGTTTATAATTTTTGCATTATTTAACATTTGCATCTTAAGTTACATTTTATATTTCGTAATGAAACATATTTTCTATACATCCAATCCGAACAATAAAAAAGAAGCCCGGACCTCTCGGTCGGGACTCCTCAAAACATGCATACAAAACTTGAACTGTGTTATATTTCGGATATACGTTTTATTGTATCTTTCGTGAGATAAAACGTAATTGTAGCCGGACAACTGCCGTCATTCTTGCAGAAGGTTCCACTCTTAAACAAAGTCTTATTCTTTTCTACTATTCTGTCTATTGCTTTCCGGAAAACAGCACGAGTAGTATCCAGCTGGACGCATACGCTTTCTTTCCAGATAGTGATTGGACGAACTTCAGTGCTGCTGCCTGAAGTCCAGCTATATTTCCGGACATGTTTGCTTATAGTCTTTTCAGACAAAATCGCATTTTCGATTTCTTTCCGAATTTCCATAGTTGTTAATGTTATGAAGTTTAACTTTAATGCTCCAAAGGTACGACAATTTTTTAAATTATGCAACGCTTTTCGATAAAAAGTTTATGGCATTTGAATAATTTAACAATTGGACGCACTTTATTTCCCCCATACGATTCTGCCAATTTATTGGCTCATTTATGAACTCATTTATTATCTCATTTATGAACTCATTATTTCTTTTCATAATGAAACCCGGTCTGCTCTTTTATCCGAACGTATGCCTATGCTGCTGAACAAACGGGAAACGTCCGCATAAAAAAATAGTCCCGACCCGTCACGGGCAGGGAACTATTCATCTTAAAAATCTAATGGTATAAAAAATATGAATATTTTGATTATAAATGAGTATATAATTTTGTGTACTCTGTAAAAAACTCTTGAAGTTGATCGAAGAACAGACCGTGATACTCTTTAAGCGTTTTGGGCTGAGCTGCTTCTTTTGCTCTCTTGATTGCTTTTCCAACGATTTCGTTAAACTCATCAGGACTCAACCCTTTATCTGCGTACTTCATTAGAATATTATATTCATTAACTGGACGACCCTTTTTGATAAATGACATACTGTATGTGTCGTCCCAGTCTAAAACAATACGAACAGTATTAGCCTGGCTGCCGTTACGTCCGATAGAAAACTCTAATCCGTTTTCTATGACAATGAAGTTTTTAGCACCCGTCATAACAATGAATTTGTTGCCGCCGAGTTGCTGAAGTATCGTATTTGCTATCTCTTTATTCGTCATACTTTAATTGAGTTTTATTATTTATCTTTAATTATTTATTTTAAAAAGATTTTATTCGGACATTAAAAGTGAAAAAATATGTTTTGTTATGAAACGGGTTTAGTTATGTTGATTAAAAAAGTCCGAACTTCACAGTCAGGACTTTTACTTGCAAATCAAAAAAATAACTGCTTGAAATGTTAGTGATAAAATTCGAACTTCACAGTCAGAATTTTTTCAGAGGAATAATTATGCCTAATACTATGTAAACCTTTCATATTATGTGAGAATTATCTTTTTTTATTAACGCTACAAAGGTACGACAATTTTCTGAATTATGCAAGCATTTTGCTGATTATTTTTCTGAATTTAACATTTATTAGTATATGGACGTTTAAAGTCCCGAACTGATGTTTCGTAATGAAATGACATATACACAAGACAAATAAAAAAGCCCGAACTTCACAGTCAGGACTTTTTGCAAAGTACTTAATAAAATTAAAAATGAAAAAAAAATCTTATTATTTCAATATTGCAAAGGTACTACAACTTTTTTAATTATACAAATAATCGAACATTTATTTTTGTGTTATTAATAAAATTTAACATTAATATGATTATTATGTTGCGAAACAACATTATTTCATTTGTTATTGTCCAGGGAAGATATAAAACATAAAAAACGAGCCCGCTTATGCGAGCCCGTCCAAAGTTAAAGTTAAACCGTCCTTGCATTACAACATGGACATTTCGTTATATAGAGTTTGCAACTCTTCAGTGGAAAAATCATCAAAGTTCATATAACTCTCCGGACGAAGATTTTCGACTTTGAACCACATACGTCCGTCACCGGGCATTTGATAGGCACGAGTAACTACCTTGTTTTCGAGAGCGATGTGACAGAACTTCTGCCGGCTTTCAGACGTATCCATCAGAATGGCCGAGATTTTGTGTCTCAGGGCTTCTCTGCGGACATCTTCGTCGTCAAACAGACTCTCGCACTCATAGCAATTATATCGTTTGCTAAACGGCATTAAACCGACGCTAACCGAACCGCAGAATGGACATTTCATATTGGTATGATTTTATTTGGCGGATTTTAAAGTATACTTAAGAAATATCAGAAGGATAAAGAGAACGTTACAATTCTTCGTTACAAGTAAGTGTGTCAGCGATGAATGGGATGTCCAAAGTCAGCGTGGTATCATGGAAAGACCACTTATATTTTTTCAGTTCTGCTTTGACTTCGTCGAGCAGTTTTTTGTCACGCGGATTTATTGGAGTGATTTCAGTATCTGCACCCCAGCCGTCGTTGAAGCACTTTGCTACCGGTATTCTGTTGATGCACAATATCGCCGTATAAGGCAGACTGTCATCGTGACCTGGGTTAATGGAAAAATCCTTGAGTGTGAACGAATATTTCCCGCAAACAATTTCATTACACCCAACTTCCGGAGAATTGGTAAGATCATTGACCCTGGTGAGTTTGAATTTAAATACCTTGTTCATAGTATGCATCGTTTATGTTTTGACGCCGCAAAGGTATACATATTATTTGACACGGACAAATAATTCAAAAGAAAATATTCAAAATTTAACATTTATTAAGATATAAAGATATATTTATATTTTGGAATATTTAAATATCTTAAAATATTCAAATATCTAGATATATTTAAATATTTTCATAATGAAATGCATATCAGAAAATAAAACCGGAAGTCTTATCAAATAATAAAAACTTCCGGTCAGTCGTTTATAAAAAAGATTTGTTTATCTATTTATTTTCTTGCGAATATATTCGCAGAGTTCCTTATATACGTCGTTCGGATACCAGTTATCAAATGCGATTCTCTCACAATCGTCGTCATAGACGATAAAGTTATCTATTTTTGTGGAATCGAAATCTTCATGATCGACATTAGGGAATTCCAATTCAATGACGCCGGTATATCCGCCCAATTCACTCTGTTCATATGAGAATGAAGTGATTTTAAAATCTTGATACTGTTCTGCAATTCTTTCATCAGACAAATATGGCAATTCTTCATCGTCAGCATCAAAGTCCCAATCATCATCTTCATCTTCAGAGTCCCAATTATTGTTTTCGCCCAAAAGATCATCATCGTACTCATCAACATCAGAGTTCCAATTATTGTCTTCGTCCAAAAAATCATCATCTTCATCATCGTCATCATCTTCGATACACAAAGTTACTGAAGGAGTTGATACCGGAGTATAGTAAATTTCACCATCATCTTCGACATCAATCATAAAATCTTCTATCGCAATGCCGTTTTCATCAAAAATAGTACAAGAATCTTTTCCCCATTCAATGCTGACAGCACCTTCATTCTTCTTAAGGTATTTCTCAACTTTTCTTTTAATGTCATCTGTTAACTCCGTATTCTCATCATTATCGAAGTCCCAATCGTCATCTTCGTCCAGGTCTTCAGTGATTAGTCTTTTCTTTATAATTTTGTCCACACTTTCCAGTATGTTGTTGTATATTGCTTTCTTTTCATTATAAGATAGTTTCATACCGTTATTCTCGGACACCAGTCTTAATTCGTAACTCTCAACGTCATCTCCTTCCAAATCGAAAAATTTAATAACGTCTTCACGAGTAACATCTTCACCAGTATATGAAGGATGTAAAACCGATCCGTTCTTTTCTTTAACTGTAACTTCCCAAGTAGTTTTCATTTTATTCCAAATAAAATCAATTTCTTTATTTATCTGCTAATAAAAATGTGATATTATATCTTTTGTTATAAAATATAACAGTAAATATTATTAGACAGACTCGTTCATTTTAAACAAACGTCTTGATTATCTTATCCAATAAATCTGGCTTTCATCAAATACGACATAGTCGTCGCACAGATATGATTCGTTCTCACCTTCATAGATATTTTTTATAATCAAACCGTCGTATCCGCTGTCTTTAGCAATAACTGCCATCTGTTCTGTATCAACAATATTATCATCGTCATCATAATGAAATGACCATGCATCATATTCCCAGTCAATAACTAACGGATTCAACATCTTGACAAATGCTCTGTGAAAACGCTTTTTACGGAAACGGTTCCTGTCATCAGAACCAAAATATTTCGCAACAATGTTACTGTCAGAGAACCAATAGTTATTTGTGATTCCAGTTTCTCCGCCATAGAAAAGAAGCATCGGAGTATGTTCTTCTTCAACACACTTCGAACCTTTAAACCATTCTTTAAAATCTGGTTTATCTAAAATTCTTTTTTCAGCATCTAATAACAAATCTATCTATGATTCGTTCAAAAATTTCTTAACCTTCTACGAAATCTCTTTCATTATGCTCTCGTAGAGAAACTTTTTTTCATTGTATGTCATTTATTATTGTATATTCTCATTTTAGAGAAATCAATTTAACAAATCTTGGATTTTTGTGACAACATATCTATAATCACCTAAAAAAGAGAGTCTTTAACTTTAAGACCCTCTTATGTTTTATTTCGTAATGTAATCGTTCCACTCATCTTCAGTGAAATGTTCTTTCCAATCATAACCGTAAGTATCGTCCAGGTATTCTATGAAGTCTGCCGTCTTGTCGTCATTAGGTAAAACGAAACAGTTGGATACCTACATCATATGATCGTCATAGACTTTTCCGTTTTTGTCACGATGTCCGTATCCAACATTAAAAAACTTGCCTATAGCATAATACTCTTTCACAGACTCAGGCGTGCCGTTGATTTGTGTTACTATATAATCAGTTTGAGGTTCCATTCCGATTTTATCACTGAATTTCGTGTTCTTATAGTCTACTCTTGCAATGCAGTCTAAACCGCGATTGGACGTTGAGACACTGTCATCGTCAGAGTAATAAAATTCATTGAGTTTCTTCTTTATGATTTTAGACACATCTTCCAAAATGTTTTCAAACATTTTCTTTTTATTATATCCGGTCTTCTTATCAGACTTCCGGTAATTTGTTTTAGCCATAGCAATTTTAATAATAATTTCTTTATTTATCGCGGATGTTTGTTATTTACTTAAGAAATGCGTGTTTCGTAATGAAATGAAATATATTATGGAACAAAAAAAGAGAGCCCGCCACAGCGAGCCCTCATATTACTTTCAGTTATATTTCCGAATATTAACTTTCTGCGTTTTTGGAAAAATACTTTTTTACGATTTCTTTGGCTTTGCCCCAATTCTCTTCGCCGCTATTGATGTTGCCGTCAGAAGAGAATGTGAAATCATTTCCGAAGAAATGCTTGAAGCATAGAAGCGTGATACAGACAGCCAAATCGTATGGATAGCGATAAGTCTTGCAAAAACCACTCCGATAGCGGTCTAACTCTATTAAAAGAGTCTCAGCCGATTCTTCGGTTTTATTGGGACCGTTGAACCAGACTGTTGTATCAGTAAATTTAGGTTCGCCGTCACCCAGTCCGCCGGCCAGTACGACATCAGTCTTTTCTTCAATGCACTTCTTTGCTGCACGAGAAGCAGCAGCAAATTTCTCGGCTCCGTTCTCAATGTTCTTTGCAACTCTCTTGAAAGAATAATAATTCGTGTAACCCATAGTTGTAACGTTTAATAGTTTAACTTTTAACTTTAACACCCCAAAGGTACGACAATTTTTTGAATTATGCAAGAGATTTGCCGATTATTTTTCTGTATTTAACATTTATTAGTACATGGACGTTTTGACTCTCAAATTGATGTTTCGTAATGAAACAAATGTATATGAGCGAAAATAAAAGTCTGGACGTTTTTATCCAGACTTTATAGTAGTATTGATGTTTAGACTTAAAATGTAACTACATTTGCTTCGTGCTCTGCTATGCAAGCGGCTTTAGTTGGATATATCTTGCCCAAATCACCGCAAAAATTGTAACTATCAGTGTAACTACAAGACATAACTCTACCTTCTTTGTGAAAGCCATTTTCGTCAATAGAGTATTCTGCACTTGTAAGACGACAACTAACTACTACTGCGTCCGTACCATTCCACGCCCATCCATAAATAGTGCCGCCACAATTACAAACACTACACTCAGGGAAGAATTGTTTCATAAACTTTCCATTATAGCAGTTGTCAGTACTGCCATACATAGCAGTAATACAATTGGTTTTATTCTTGCAGTCTTCGAGTGTAGGGTATAATATCGTATTGCACAATGTGCTATGATACCATTTGTCGAACTGGTTGAATCTATCGAACTTAACAAGAGTCTCCCCAACACCCGCAATATTGAGGATATAGTATGAAACTACACACCCCTTTTCGTTCTTTACACCTTTTGTACCCAGAAAAATGCACTCACGAAAAGCATTATTGAAACGCATAAAACATTTCTTGCCGATCTCGTAATTTACTTTTAAAATTTCCATAGTTGTAATGTTTAATGGGTTTAACTTAACTTTTAACTTTAACACCATAAAGGTACAACAATTTTTTGAATTATGCAAGAGTTTGTGCATTTATTTTCAGCACTTTAAGATTTTTTAATATTTAAAAATTTCGATACATATGGACGTTATGTCCGAATAATAAATCATTTCGTAATGAAACGGGGTTTGTTTATATCAAAGAAAGGGACAGTGAAATTACCACTGCCCCCCGAACTTATGTTTTAAAATTCTCCGGATTTTACTTTTTCGAAGACCGCTTTCATAAAGTCTTCTCTGAAGTCGTCGTACCAGGCATCATCATCGTCGTCACTGTAAGGAACACCGTCAATGTCGACAACAGTATGTTTGGACTCAATGTCCCGTATGGCATCATTGCAAAGACTCTGTGCGAACTCGTAAAACTTATCTCCGAAGTTTTCGTTTTCTACTGCTGCAATCAGCATCTGTCCGGCTTGCTCTCGTGTTATCTTATTCATAGTTGATGTGATTTTAATTGGTTATGTTATGAAACGGTTTATTTAGGAATATGCTTTTGATTGAGAAGACTGGCGAGAGTTTTTTCAGCATCCTCGAAGAAACAGTGATGATTGGCACCACCGCGGAAATCTTTTTCATTTGCTGCCGTCCTGAAATACAAAGGGGGATGTGCGGGACTATGTGTCAGGGAGACGTATGTGCGACCGCCATGACAGCAACTGTTGCTATAAGAGAAATAGACGCAGTTATCACCGCGCTTGATGAAGCCGCTCATATCGTAATGGCCGTAACTCTTGTACACGAGTTCTGCTTGAAGACTCTTTGCGATTTTCTTCATAACAGTGAAGAACGATCTCTGGAAAGATTTGAACTGGACGGAAACATATGCACCGTCATCTTGGAGCATTCTGTTGTTCCACTTTTGAATGAAATTCTTTACTTCAGGACTCATAGTTGTAAATTTTAATAGTTTAACTTTTAACTTTAACACCCCAAAGGTACGACAATTTTTTGAATTATACAAATAATTCAAGAAGAAAATTGCAGTCATTAACATTTATTAGTACATGGACATTTATGCTCTCAAATTGATGTTTCGTAACGAAACAAATATTATGATTGATAAACAGAAAAAGAAAACCCGTGACGTAATGCCACGGGCTCTCTACAATACAACTGAAGAGATTATTAGGAAAGAACTTCCATTTCTTTTATACGAATCTTATCGTAATACTGCGTATCGTCGAATATGTCCCAGATAGCGAAACTGTCTTCGTTTTCATCTTCCCAGGCGAACCTACATTCGTCCATATCACCCTTACCGTCCATATAATGACGGGCAGTTTGAAAATGACCCTCAGAGAGAACCCGGTCAATTCTATCACTCATCATTTGCTTCGCTTTCTCTTTCGTAGCACAGGGCGTTACTGAAAACGATACAGAAGATTCATCTGAATGTTCGTGGAGGACTTGCCAGATTTTCATATTGAAACGTTTTATTATTGAGTAAAAATTTCCAGTTATTGTGATACGATATAACCCCTGTGAGATTTAACCATTGCAGCGAACTCTGCGTGAGTCTGTAACCGCCAGCGGGCACTTCCGAATAAACCCATAGGACTGCAACATACAGTCAAACGGCCGCCGTTGTTCTCGTATCTTTCTCCGTTAATGTATGCGACCATACTTATGTGGAATTTATATCAACGTTTAACTTACGCAGCTTTCCACTTTATTGACGTGCTCTCCGAAAGAATCTTCGTCAGTAGGGAGAGAAAAGCTATCAACGAGCCAGCCGTATGCGTCCGATAAGTAATCGGCGATTGCGTCATCATCGCCTTCGATTTGAGATGGAATTTCAACTTCGCTGGGAAGTGTAACATCTTCTCCGTCAGTTACCCATTTAATGTTAGTTGCTTTCATAATTGTTTGTGTTATTAGTTTGATTTATTTATATGTTGTTCGCTTAAATGTTTTGTTACTCAACGAATGTGAGAAACAACTTTAGTGTTAGGATTCTCTTCGAACGGAGCCGCAGCAATTTCGAGATTCTCTACAAAATTCTCAAAAATGCGTTCCATACCGGACGTGCTGACGTTCATAGAGTAATCCTTCTCTACGATTTTGATGTAGCCGGATTCAACCAGTTGATTGAACTCTTTTTCTTCGGACTGAAGAATAATCTTCTTATTTGTCTCACGACCGGCGTTCAACCAAATCTTCATCATCACTTTAATGTGACGCTTTGTCAATCGTAAAGGTTTCATAGTTGTTGTAATGTTTATATGTTTAACTTTTAACTTTAACACTCCAAAGGTACAACAATTTTTTGAATTATGCAAGCATTTTGCTGATTATTTTTCTGAATTTAACATTTATTAGTATATGGACGTTTTGACTATCAAATTGATGTTTCGTAACGAAACGAGTATTATCTTGATGTTCATAGAAAACCCCCGTGACATTTTGCCACAGGGGTCTCTTAAATCGGAAATGAATTTATTTAGATTTAACTTCTTTTGAGAGTATGTTAAAATTTGAACAAATTTAAACTTGTTCATTATTAACTTCTTGTTTCGACCTACCACTACTTTTTAGTACCTCATTATTGAGTTTGTCATCCATAGTTGGGTAGTCCGCAAGCGTAAATTCGGATGTACTGCGCCCTATTATTCTTAAACCTTCATCAAGTATATTCAACGCTGCATTGAAGTCTCGTTCAATTGTTTTGCCGCAATTCGGGCAAACCCATTGTCTATCGTTCAATGTCAATTCTTTATTAATATAACCGCAATGCCGGCATTTTTTACTTGACGGATAGAATCTGCTAACAAATACTATCTTTCTGTTGTACCATCTTGCTTTGTATTCGAGAATTCTCCTGAATTCTCCCCAGTTCATTTCACAAATGCTTTCTGCAAGATTATGATTCTTAACCATCCCTTTCACGTTCAAGTTTTCCATACATATAACTTGGTTTTCGTCAATGAGTGAATTACTTACTGCGTGAAGATAATATTGTTTCCTATCGTTTATTCTTTTGTATACTTTAGCAAGTTTAATTCTTGCTTTGTTCCAGTTATTACTTCCTTTCTCTTTCTTAGACAACTGACGTTGCAATCTTTTAATCTTCTTTATTTCCAATTTCTTGAAATGAAGATTATTGAATACTTCTCCATCACTCGTTATTACAAAATCTTTTATTCCCAAATCTATTCCGATTAAAGAATTTGTTTCTTTAACCTTGTGAGTCAAATCACCGTCAACCAGAATTGACAAATAGTATTCTCCGCAAGGAAGACGCTTCAGCGTCGCCTGTCTGATATTGTCATGATGTTTTTGAAGATAATTAGCATATTTCTCACTACATTTGAATCTGATGTTTTTTATGTTAGCAAGTGATAAATGATATGTTGTATAGTCATTTCTCTTTGAAATAGCACCAAGTACAAACCTACAACTTTGTTTGTTGTCGTGTTTTGATTTAAACTTTGGAAAACCAGTGTGTAGTTTAAAAAAATTATTATATGCTGACAACATATCCATTATTGTTTGTCCAAAAACTTTTGTGTTCTGTTCTCTGAGCCAAACAAAACTATCATCTTTCAGAAGTTCGTGATGAAGGAACTTACTTAATGTCGTTCTATTTTCTGAAACATTATTTTCTTCGTATGATTTGATTTTACGAGCAAGACATTGGTTATAAACAAAACGGCAGCAACCAAGCAATTTATTAATCTAAATTGCTTGTTCCTTGTTTGGATATAATCTTATCTTTATTGATTTTAACATCTTAAATATTTATCTTTAAAAAAACAAATTGTTTATTTATTATTATATATAAATGTTATAAAATGTTCATTTTTTCATTTAACTGTTAATAACACCATTCTCGTTGCCCGTCCATCCACACTCTGGACATTCGAAATCCAATGTGCCGAAATCGTAGTTGTAATTCATTTCTCCCTGGACAAAAACGTGTCCGCAGTTTGGACAAACATAACAATCATCATCAGTAGAGAGAGAATAACTCTCAACGAGCCAGCCGTATGTGTCCGATAAGTAATCAGTGATCGCATCTTCGTCATCTTCAAGTTGAGCGGGAATTTCAACTTCACTGGGAAGTTTGACATCTTCACCATCAGTTACCCATTTAATGTCAGTTGCTTTCATAGTTGTTTTGGTTTAATGGTTTAACTTTATCTTTAACACTCCAAAGGTACAACAATTTTTTGAATTATGCAAGAGTTTGTGCGTTTATTTTCAGCACTTTAACATTTATTAGTACATGGACATTTAGACCCTCAATAGTCCATCAAAATGTTGTTTCGTAATGAAACGAATGTTGTCATTAAGATATAAAAAAGAAGCCCGGACCTCTCGGTCGGGACTCCTCAAATTATTAAGCATGAAAGAAATCAAAAATTAACTATCTTGTTCAGTTTTGTAGCGATAGAAGAAAATCGCCAGACGACCATCCTTATCATAGTCGATTGTTTTTTTGCCAGTTGCTTCCGGGTATTTCAACTCAATGTCTACCATCTGCTTAAGAATCCCAGAAACGAAATCTATTGCAGAAGCTGCCATACCCGCTTGAAACTCAATTTGAGAATTGCCATCGAAGCATTTTACTACTTCGCTATCCTTGATTCTTCTCGTTCTTTTTTCTGACATAGTTGTAATTGTTTAATAGGTTTAACTTAACTTTAACACCCCAAAGGTACAACAATTTTTTGAATTAAAAGCAATTTCAATGAAAAAAGTTTATTAATTTAACATTTTTTAATATATGGACGTTTAAACTCTCAAACTGATGTTTCATAATGAAACGAACATTTATAAACTAAAATAAAAAAGACTGGACATCTTCAATCCAGTCTTTCACTATGTCCAGTGTTTGCCTTACCACCAATGCAGTAAACTGAAACTTACATCGTAGTTGTTATCGGGTGACGTGCGACTGCAAGTAGCGTGGAAAGCAGCACGAGATATTCCAGACAGGAAAGTTTCCAGGCCGAGCACTTCAACGGCTTTCGTATTGTTGATTTTCGTCTCTTTACCAGTCTTTTTGTCGTAAAGAGTGAGTTTTACTTCATGGATAGCCATTTTCAATTGACGGAGTTCTTCTTTTGGATGTCCGATGCGAAGAAAATAATCTTCCATTTCTTTTGTCGTCTTCATAGTTGTAATTGTTTAATGGGTTTAACTTTAACACTCCAAAGGTACAACAATTTTTTGAATTATACAAATAATTCAAGAAGAAAATTAAGGGTATTAACACTTTTTAGTACATGGACGTTTATACTCAATAAACTGATGTTTTGTAATGAAACGAATATATAAGAGCAAAATAAAAACCCGACAGCGATTGCCATCGGGTCTTCTCAGGTTTAGAACTCACGTTCGATGATTACTGAACGGAAGAAGAAATTCTCATCGTCGTTTGAAGAATTGTACTCAAATCCGTTGGGACGATGATTAGTATCGCAAGTCTGCCCGCAAGCATCGCGATTTATATTTCCATCTGTTTCTTCCAGGAAATTGAATTCTTCGTTGCAATACTCCTTGTAAGCAGCATTGAGTGCGTCTTGACGGGTATCATAGTCCCCAACGTATTTGCGCCCATCGGAGTTTGGATAGCTCCACTCATTCATCACGATAAAATACTTCATAGTTGTTTCGATTTAACAGTTACACATTTCGTTCTGTACCCGAACCAAAAGTTTGTACATATCTTCGGAAATATGTTTGTCAAAGTCTTCGGGTCCGAATGGGTACTCTTCCGGATGTTCGTACCAGGTCAGCACTCGGCAAATCTCGTCGTAAAGTTCTTTGTTCTCGTCCATAGTTTAATCCTCCAATTTATACAAATAAAAAACGCTCTCTCCGTCATTTATGCGAATGACTTCATCTGGTGTGTATTCGTGGGTTGATGTGTTCAGGAAATCCCTTGCATCATTGGGATAAAAAATGAGATAGGTTCCCCCAGGCAGCATATGTTCGGGCACACCGCCAGTCATTGACTGCCACCACTCTTTGGTCTGGGGATTAAATTCATCGTCTACTGACGGCACTTCTAACTTAATTAAGTCTTCACCGCATAAGTCCATATAGATTATGCAGTCTAAAATTTCAATCGCTTTCATAGTTGTTTTGGTTTAATGGTTTAACTTTATCTTTAACACTCCAAAGGTACAACAATTTTTTGAATTATGCAAGAGTTTATACATTTATTTTCAGCACTTTAACATTTATTAGTACATGGACGAAATGTTACAAAAAACATATTGTTTCATTATGAAACTGCGTTTAGTGTTCGCCGATCGCAAACGGAGAACACTCCATATAAAAATTTATGTGAACTGTGAAGAAAACTTGCATAGTTAAGTCGTACCTTTGCATCGTCAAACATTTAGAGCCGCGGGTTGTGACGGTCAGAATATCACACGCCAAACATATGTATATCGTAGAAGATGAAAACGTCTTGGGTTACACGTTCGATGACCCGACAGTAAAAAGAGATTTCGTAAGAATGAACGTGCTCGCTGTTGATGTTCTGAAAGGGGGAGATCCCATTCTCATCAACCAAACAATTCTTGCAATAAATTACAGGGAAGCGACCAAAGAAGATGAAGACCGTTTCTTCATCAGATTAGGCTTATAAAAACTGTTTCGTAATGAAACCGTCTTTTAAACGGACAATAAAAAGGGAGTCACATCACGTTGACTCCGAAGAATTAAACATAGTCAAAAGTAGTCACACTACTTTCTGTACATTCACTTCCTACATTTTGTAAGCTTCTTCGAAACGATAACAATACTTCTTTCACCTTCTCGCGTTTAAGTTTTTTGGGTTCAAAAGCACCATTATCTAATTGTTTTAAGAGCGATTCTCGTAACACGGTTACAAGCACTCTATTTCTTATATTCTTTGCAGCATTAAAGTCTGCATTATCCTTATGTCCACATTCAATACATTCAAATGTTTCTTGATTTGATCTGTTCTCATCTTCAATACATCCACAAACTGGACACATCTTTGATGTGTAACTTGCTTGAACTGTTGATACGGCAATATCATACTTTCTTGCAATATGTTCAACTTCTTGTTTTAAACTACTCAAACTAAGAAAGTTAACCTTTCTGTTATAGTTTATATCTTCATTGTCTTTATCCTTAACATAACACTTACCAAACCCATTATCAAGGTCTTCCATCACAATGTGTCCAACACCTTGCTATTGCAGTACCTTACACATTGTTGAAATAAGTTGCTGTTCAGACTTAATCATCTTAGATTTGAGAGTATTGAGTTTCTGCTATTTACGTTTACCGACTTTGTATTCTTTATTCTTTTCTTTTAGTTTATCAATTTCAAGAGATAGTTTACAGAAGTCATTAACCAATTTTCTATTATAATCGTAAGTAGTTTCGTCTGATAAGCTGAATAAGTTATGTTTACAATTAACATCAATACCTACTGTATTACCATTTACTTGAGGAATATATCTTTCTCCGTCCTTACATAAGTGTATGTTAACTTGATGTTTCTTTTCATTAAATGTAAGTGTGTATTCATAATCATTACTTTTCTTTCTGTAATCCTTCATATTTCCGTGCCATCCTTTATTAAAGGTTACTGGTACATCAAATGACTTTCTACCAATTCCACTAAGGCTTATGAACGAATTAATAACTGAACCAAACTTATTATTATAACCAATTATCTTTGTCTTTCTACATCTGCCATTGAATGTTAATGACTTGAATTCAATAGGATATTCAGAATAATGCTTAATAACACGTTTTCTTTTTGATAGAGCAAGATTATATAGACGTTCAAATCCGAATTTATTACAACATCTTAATATGTTGTTATAAAATTCGCATTTCTTCTCGTCACATTTACTTATGTTACTATTGATGTAGTTTATCGTCTTTTCGTTTCCGTATCTTGCAAGATAAGTAAGACAGTTAGATAATGGCGTTTGTTTCTTATCAATGATTAATTTCTTTAAATCACCCTTTTTGTGTTTCTTTGTATCGCGCTTATAGAACTCAAATCCTTTAAATGTAACAACATTAAACAAAAGTTTACGTTGTATTGCATCGAATTTATTCTGATAGCAAATGAATACATATGTATAGAGTTGTGCATCGAATGAACTTGGTATGACATCTTTGAAACGTGCTCTCATTTCTTTAAGAAATTGGAACTTATTGTATTCCAAGAAATGTAAGAGATTGTCGTTAATATATTGTGATACGGCGTTTTTATGGTTTTGAATAAGCACAGCAAAGTCGTGTAACTCATCATACTTCTGACGAGTTAAATCCTTTGAATGAAATATCTTTGTGTACTTACTCTATATTATCATCTTAACCTTCTAATTTATTAATATCACTTACTTTTAAAAAAGTTTACTTATTTTTAAATATTTTTTTTGTTATAAATGAATATTTTCATTCAGCAGATGTTAATCCCATCGTCGAATATATAACCACGTTTAGTGGCATACTTCTTGATTTTTTCGCGGAGTTCTGCAAGTCGAGTCTCTGCAACTTTTTTATCGGAAGTCACGAGTTCCACTCTTGTAGTTTGCTCGTAGTTGTCTGCACTATCTACTATAACGACCCATACTTTTGTTTTCATAGTTGTATTGTTTTATATGGTTACACAAATGTTATGACACGAGTATTTCACAAACGGCGAGCAGTTCATCAGTGGGAACGCGGTCAATCTCATACTCATCAGAGTCTTCTATGGAAAAGTATATCTTTCCATCTTTGAGATAAATGCTCTCAACTTCGGACGCAGTATTTGATGCATACTCCGGGTGACGTCCGCCGTCATAAGAGATAAAGACAGTCTCTTCAAATTCAGTGCACTCAATGCAGTTATTGTTCTTTTTGAGTTCTTCCATCAGGAAGTCTACACACTCGGTTCTTGCTTTCTTCAAAAGTGAATCGATTTGGGCTGCGGTGTTCTGGAAATTCTTCATAGTTGTAAATGTTTAACGGGTTTAACTTATTTCTTTCGTTTGATTTCGAATCAATCTTGGTCTTCGTAATATGGAATCTTTTCACGAACGCAAGCGGCTTCCAAAAATTGCCACCATACTTCGTTGACTTTGTCGTCAGTGACAGAGCCGTCACTCTGCCAGTCGTACCACTCTTTCATATCAATCTCAACTGATAAAGCGATACGCTGCATAGTTTCGTCACTCACGCCCTCTGTGTTGAAAGGGCACGGGAGGTCTTCAAGCAATTGTCTGGATATGGACGTGCAACCGCAGACAAACTCTTTGCTTTTGTTTGATTTTGATGAAGAAGTTTTCATAGTTGTTCTGGTTTATGGTGGTTAATGTTATGACTCAAAGTCAGCAGCGTTTTCTTTCAGGTAGTTGATAATCTCTTCGTCAGTGGGGTCGCTGGCAATAAAATTACTGTCGCAGTAGAAGAAAATCTCGTTGTCAAGAGCAGTTGCTTCGTCGTGCTTTTCTTCGGACTTATAATTGACTGCATCTTCAATAGCAGCCCACAGTTCAAAGTCAGCGACTTTTAGAGTTCGTCCGTTTTTGTCAGTGACTTCTCTAATGGGAAATTTTTCTTCGTTCCACTTTTTGATAATCTTTGTCATAGTGTCTTTGGTTTAATAGTTTAACTTTAACACCCCAAAGGTACAACAATTTTTTGAATTATGCAAATTTTTGAACAAGAAAATTTATAATTTTAGAAAAAAATTATAAAAATAGTCATTTGGGACTACTTATTTGCAGATAATTAGTCATCAAGCAGAATAGAATAACAGTTGTTTTGTAATGAAACAGATTTTTATTCTATAAATTTGTTTCGTAATGAAACATCATTTTATTCGGACATAAGAAGAGCGAGCCCGATATTTGGACTCGCCCCTGTCATCCGTAAACTGCGGCTGATTTCAATCGCAGACGGACATCCGGTTATTTGAAGTTCAAGTGATAGTTGTTATAGTGACTGTTGAAGTAGTCAATGTTGGAATCGTTCAGTACTTCGCACACGTCCCAATTCATTTCTTCTCCACCCTCTTCCGGACATGTTCCAGTATAACCTTCAGCCACATTCTCCGAATTGAATGCAGTGAGCGTTCTGTCAGCCTCATCAAGCACGAGTCCGATATTCAGATCGTTAGCTTCTTTCAATACGGAATTGAGTTTAGCGATGACGCTGTGTTGAGCTTCTGTTAATGCGAGTTGTTTCATAGTGATATGAGTTTAATTGGTTTATTTGGATTTAATTGTCACGTGTTCGTCGCCCCAGCCTTCGTCTTCTTTTATGCCATAGAGTGTGGACGGAGCTTCACTGTTTCCGTAAAACTTAAGCGCATCGTGATAATCATTGAAGGTCTCTGCTGCTATCGGAGTTGCTACGATAAAGTAGTTATATTTTCTTGCGGCCATAGCTGTAATGTTTAAAGATATTGTTTTATTGAATCATAATCAAGCGATTCAATCCATTCATTGAGTTCTTGCCGTTCAGCACCGTACTCAAACATACCCAGTTCTTTCTGTCCGATATTCTCAAACAGACCCTTGCGTCTTTTAATCTGCGCAATAATGTTCTTTTTTGCTTTCGCTACTGTCATCTTTGCCATAGTCATTGGAATTTTAATTGTTAACCGGAATAATTTCGTTCGTCTCTGTATTGAGTATAAACTTTGCGTTGTCATACTCCGCTGCAATTTGTGCATCAATCAGATTGTCGCACTTATCAATCACTTCATCATTGCAGTCGTAAACTTCGTACTTTGCCATAGTCATTGGAATTTAATTGCGATCACAGAAATTGGGATAAGACTTATCAGCTCCGTGATTGAGTCCGGACAGATAAGCGTCAATTGATACTATAGCCTCAGCTTCGTTCGCTACAGTACTAATAGGAAACTGCTGACTCGTCTTGGTCGAAGCAAGGACCAGGTTATTGTACTCATCGGAAAAATCTCCTTCGATTCTAATCTCGAAGTTCTTAAATGCGATTTCTTTGTTGGCGTCCTTAAGGGCCTTAATTAATCTCTTTGTCATAGTGATTTTGGTTTAATAGTTTAACTTTAACTTTTACACCCCAAAGGTACAACAATTTTTTGAATTATGCAAATAATCGGCCAAGAAAATTTATAATTTTCATAAAAAAATTATAAAACGACCCCAAAATGTACGTAAATCTAATGACGATTATCAGAATCTGTAGAGAAGAGAAATAATCGTTTCATTATGAAACAACAATTTTGACCCACTTTTATCACAGGAATAAAAATATTTACATCCGCTCGCATAAAGAGAACTGATAGCGGAAATGAGAAACTCCGGAGTTTGCTATTAAGTTAACTGATAAATTTGGAAAAGTATTTTAACTCAAGAAAAAAATTAAATATAGTTAGAGTTAATGCATTTTCGCAGTGTGACGACGATATAGGAAAATATACTGAATTCGTTCGTCATCTCAAGATAAATTATCTGGAAATTCGTATCCAGAAAGCAGTCGTCCGAATTATTCTCTGACGTACGGAATAAAAATTTATTTCGTCGGGTCAAAAATACTGTTTCATTATGAAACGCATATTCTTTGGACATATAACCAAAAACTGTCTTATCAGCAACAGATGACGTGTCATCTCCATCATCAGAACAATTATTCTTATTGCACGAGAAGTAGTGGTTGATATCTGTCAGATGGAGAATAAAAGATTCAGGGCTCCATCATAATAAATGTCCGATGGAGAGCAGTCTTCTGTCGATTTAAGAAAACGGAGTGTTCCAGGGTCCGTATTTGGCGTACGCTACGCTGGTATTAATTTTGGGCTTAATGAGATTGAAGTAAGTTTTTCTCAAGCGTGACAACATATCTTTCAACCAGGACTGCTTCTTCCGGTTCTTTTCGATATAGTTTATAAGTTTCTTCAGATGCTTAATCGAATGCTTCATATGAGCAACTTCCTGGACAACGATAGCATTGATGTCAACAGAGTATACATATTCGAGTTCGTTCGGATTGTGTACGGTGATGTTATGATGGACGCTCTCATATGTATTCTCGTTAATATCTCTGATGAGAATATCACTCACATAAAAGAAATCGATGTCCAATGCCGGTGCGAATTCTTTAGTACTAAATTTTGCTTCGTTCACATAAATGTAGACGAAGTCGTCCGGAGATAATGTTAGTTTGGCTATCGAACCCGGCACGAGCAGATCCTTTAAACGTTTAAAATTATAATTGATCGGATTTTTAATGAGTTTGTCTTCAGACAGCGGCAATAACGTATCAACTAATAGCGGATTATAAATGGGAGGCTCTGAATATAATTTAGCATTGACTGGTGGTGCTACCGGCGGAATAATTTCTTCGTTCTTTGTCTTTTTCGGTTTAATGTTGTTTGATGGTGAAGAGACAGACTGTAAGACATTGTCTACGGTTTGAACTATTTCTAAACGGGGATTATTTGAAACCACTCTCGTGAACCCGTTTATCGTTTCCGAAATTTCACGCATAATGTAATTTTTGTATATCATTAAGTTCTTAATGTACTTTTTGTACGAACTCTCTGAAACGGAAACTGTACATATTTCACATTTGATTTCCGTGACAAAAATCTCAAGCCATCATTATTTTTGAACAGTTCATCCGTTCCGCTGACGCGGTACGGTATGTTCTGTTCTTTCAACACACAATACAACTCATACAGGTCCGAGATGTCTGTCATATGCTTCGATTCTCTGCCATTCTTGGCAGAGAATGTC